>RCNC010000050.1_pt1 | contig 55200 bp, 47 predicted proteins | sample 2041301 | NCBI WGS metagenome assembly RCNC01 (sample SAMN09708231, study PRJNA481090) | Marine sediment metagenome, whole genome shotgun sequencing project. | biome: marine sediment; feature: ocean; material: sediment; isolation source: Sewage treatment plant 13A marine sediment (STP13A) ...
TGATGGCGTCGTAAAAAGTCCGATCTCCTTCGTTGTAGGTTTTTGGCAGGTACTTGGCATACCATATGTATTGCCAAGTACCTGCCAAAAATACTACGCCTTGTATATCAAACTTTTTGACTTAGCCATCTGGAGCTTCGAATGACCTTTTTACGAGTTCATCAAGAATAAATCACCATGAAAAAAGCATATATCACCACAATGGGCTGCAAGGTTAACCAGTTTGAATCGGCATCCATAAAAAACAGTTTTGAAGATCAGGGCTATACGTTCACCCAGTCCATGGATAATGCTGATATTATCGTCATTAACACCTGTGCGGTAACCGCTAAAGCAAGCGGCCAGTCGCGGCAGCTGATCCGAAAAGCAGCGCGTCTCAATAAAAATGCTGCTATCGTTGTTACCGGCTGCCATGCTCAGCTTGCAGCTGAAGAAATCAAGAAGATGAGTGAAATCTCTTCTCATCGTCTCTGTATTATCGGCAACGATCAGAAAGATATTCTTGTCCCTCATATTCTTGAAACAGATGGCAGACAAGACGTCATCACCGATGATCTGCAAAGCAACACCAAAGAGATTTGTCAGTTACCGGTCAGCCAGTTCTCACATCGCACCAGGGCATACCTTCGCATACAGGATGGCTGTAACAGTTTCTGCAGCTATTGTATTGTTCCCTACACCCGGGGGAAAAGCCGAAGCCTGCCCAAAAATGAAGTAGTAAAACAAGCCCTCCAATATAAAGCTGCCGGCCACCGGGAAATAGTGGTGACCGGTATTCATGTCGGACAGTACGGCAGGGATCTTAGCGAGTCATGTGATATCAGCAGCTTGATGGAGCTGCTCTGTACAACAATGGTGGATGTCAGATTTAGATTATCATCAATTGAACCCCTTGAAATCAGTCCAGCATTGTTAACGCTGATGAGTGAAATGGACAATTTCATGCCACATCTGCATATACCACTGCAAAGCGGGGACAATGACATTCTAAAACGCATGAACAGGCGCTATACCCGAGAACAATTCCTGTCGATTCTTCAAGAGTGCAGGGCTCGCCTGCCCGATGCTGCGATTGGTATCGATGTACTCGCTGGATTTCCGGGAGAATCAAATGAGCACTTTAGAAACACCCGCTCATTTCTAGAAGATATCCACTTCACCTATCTGCATGTTTTCCCCTATTCTAAAAGACCGGGAACAAAAGCGGCTTCTTTCCCTGACCAGGTTAAAAAACAGGAAAAATCAGAACGGGTAGCGATTTTAAGGAATTTAAGTGAGAAAAATCGTATTGCCTTTTATACTGGCAATATCGGTACCAGGAGATCAGTACTTATTGAAAACGAACGGGATGGATCAGGCATGCTGAAAGGATTCACAGACAATTATGTTCCGGTTCTGGTCGACGGAGCAGACAATCTGAAAAACAGCATTGTATCTGTTGAGTTGGGTGAACTGATGGACGGAATAGTAAAAGCAAACCTCATTCATGAATCATGAAAGGCGAAATAATTGCGATTGGCGATGAGCTCACCTCTGGTAGAATTCTAAACACAACCAGTGGTTTTGCAGCGCGGAAATTGTTTGATGCCGGGTACACCATTCACGCGATGAGCACTATCGGGGATACCCCTGAACTTATCGGGGAGGCATTATTACGGGCGATCGGACGAGTCGATTTTATCATCGTTACCGGTGGACTTGGCTCGACTGACGATGATCTTACCAATGAGGCAGTATCACAAGCGTTGAATCGACCGACGATTCCAAATCTTGAAATGCTTGCCCGGATCAGGTCCCACCTTAACAAGCAGAATGCTGCCCCGGATAACCCGCTGGATAAACTTGCGTGGCTTCCAAGCGGTGCTGAGGCTTTTGATCCAAAGTCGCGAACAGCGGGCTATCAGCTTATTCATGAAGACACTCCCATTTATTTCCTGCCGGGCGTTCCATCTGAAATGCAGCACTTGATGTCCGATGCAGTGCTGCCAAGACTGGCCGCCTGGAAGGTCGGTTCACGTTTACGTACCTGCCAGCGAATCTACAAAATATTTGGCCTTCCTGAACCAGAGGTTAATAGAATCATAAAGACTCTGGACATACCAGATGGGGTTATGGTTGGGTATTATCCGGTATTTCCGGATGTTCATTTAAGCATCCTGATTCGAGGTGAAGATAAAGCAGCTTCAAATATATTTTTTGAGCAATCCTGCCTGGCCATAGAAAAAGCGCTGGGATCATCGATATACGGTACGGACCTCGATGATTTAGAAACGACCATCGGTACCTTAATGGTCAGAAAAAAACTGCAGCTTGCCGTTGCAGAGTCCTGCAGCGGAGGCCTGCTCTCCCACCGAATCACCAGCGTTGCCGGCAGTTCAGCCTATTTTAAAGGAGGAGCCGTCACCTATTCCAATGAGTTGAAGAGTAACTTTCTCGGTGTCAATAAAACCCTGATTGAACATCATGGAGCAGTGAGCACTGAGGTTGCCCGTGAAATGGCCTGCGGTATCAGGGAGAAAACAGCAAGTGACATCGGCCTGTCCATTACCGGAATCGCCGGTCCTACCGGAGGAACAAAGGAAAAACCCGTTGGAACGGTCTTCATCGCAATCAGTGACAGAAACAATTGCACGGTGGAGCGATATCGTTTTGCCGGAAACAGACAAAGAGTTCAAACCCTGACCGCCCATACCGGGCTGAACAATCTGCGGCTCTATCTGCTAAAAGAAGAGCTCTGCAATGAATAATTTTCAACAATCGTCCTTGATGTTTCTTGCACATCTTTTTATATCTTAACCTTCATTCGCCAAATCATTTCAATTAAACCATTAAATGACAGGAGCAGTTTATGTCGGCACCAGACAAAAATAAAACGAGCAGTGTTGATAATGCACTGAACCAGATCCAGCGTCAGTTCGGAAAAGGGTCTATCATGCGCCTTGGCTCTCAGGAAGCTGAGAAAATTCCAGCTATTCCAACCGGGTCGCTGAGTTTGGACATCGCCTTGGGCGTTGGAGGCTTTCCTCGAGGGAGAGTCACCGAAATATACGGGCCGGAGTCGAGTGGTAAAACAACGCTGGCACTCCATGTTATTGCGGAAGCCCAGAAACTAGGCGGAACCGCAGCCTTTATCGATGCAGAGCATGCGCTTGACACCACTTACGCTGGGCGGCTTGGCGTTGATATCGACAATCTTCTGGTTTCACAACCCGATTTTGGCGAACAGGCGCTTGATATCACAGAGATACTTATTCGTTCAGGAGGCATTGATATTATCGTCATTGACTCTGTTGCAGCCCTGGTACCACGAGCAGAAATCGACGGCAATGCGGGAGACGCACATGTTGGTCTTCAGGCCCGGTTGATGTCGCAGGCCATGCGGAAATTTACGGGTGTCCTTAATCGCTCCAATACCGTTCTGGTTTTTATTAACCAGATCAGAATTAAGATCGGCGTAATGTTTGGCAATCCTGAGACCACAACCGGTGGTAACGCTTTGAAATTCTATTCTTCTCTCAGGCTTGATATCAGAAGACTTGCCCAGATTAAAGATGGCCAGGAAGTAATTGGTAACAGAACAAAAGTTAAAGTTGTAAAAAACAAGGTTGCTCCACCATTTAAAATCTGTGAATTCGATATTATCTATGGAGAAGGGATCTCAGTAGAAGGAGATATTCTCGACCTTGCTGTGGAACAGGATATTGTAGACAAAAGCGGCTCCTGGTACAGCTACCTTGACGAACGAATTGGTCAGGGACGTGAGAATGCCAAACAATTTCTCAGCGATCACCCTGAAATGCTCGGGGAAATTGAAAACAAGGTTCGGATGGGGTTTGGTTTACATATCCCCACGCCAGAGGAGACAACCGAAAAGCAATGACCTTAACCATGCAGGATTATCTTTAGCATACCTACGCTTCACTCCCCGGGAGGAAACTGTCCCGGGGAGTCTTCTGTTCTTTTCTTGAATTACAAAAGGATCGAGTAAGAAGAAAATTTTGATGTTGAACAGGAATATTGGAACATGCCCCCTAAAATTAAAAAGAAAACCTTTGACGTTATTATCGTTGGTGGTGGGCCGGCCGGACTCTTCGGTGCTTATTATCTTGCAGAACATTCTAACCTTGACGTACTGGTGATTGATAAAGGTAAGGAAAGTCTGAAACGGAAATGCCCGATTAAGGATAAAGGATGCATCAAGTGTAAACCATGCAATATCCTCTGCGGTATAGGCGGTGCGGGCCTGTTCTCTGACGGAAAGCTGAACTTTATCCATAAACTCGGTAAAACCGATCTCACCCAGTTTATGGCAGAATCCGATGCCAGAGCGCTCATCGACGAGACTGAGGTGATTTTTAATCGCTTTGGCATGGATGGTAAGGTATTTCCAACCGATCTCGATCAGGCTTACCAAATCAGGAAAGAAGCTCGTAAGTGTGGAATCGATCTTCTCATCATTAAGCAGAAACACCTTGGCAGTGACAATCTCCCCAATCATATCGCTGCCATGGCAGATTATATCAAGGATAAGGGCGTTGTCTTTCATCATTCTGAAGAAGTAAGTGATATTATCGTTGAAAAAGGCGGCGTTGTTGGGTTAAAAACCAATCGCGGAAAATATTACAGCAAGAATATCATTATGGCTCCGGGACGGGTTGGAGCCGAATGGATTGGAACACTGGCAAGAAGGAATGGTATAGAAGTATCACAGCGAGGTATTGAAGTTGGGGTCAGGGTCGAGGTGCACAATGAGATCATGCAGGATATCTGTTCTGTCATATATGATCCGACCTTCTTTGTCAGAACCAATCGCTACGATGACCAGACCCGTACCTTCTGTACAAACTTTGGCGGTTTCGTGGCACTTGAAAATTATCAGAACTTCATCTGCGTGAACGGTCATGCCTACATGGACCGGAAAAGCAATAATACCAATTTTGCCTTTCTCTCCAAAGTCGTTCTCACCGACCCGGTTGAAGACAATCAGGCCTACGGTGAATCAATCGGTAAACTGGCAACACTGATAGGCGGCGGCAAACCGACACTGCAACGATATGGCGATTTGAAAAGAGGCAGACGCTCAACCTGGAATAGAGTACGAAACAGCTATATAGACCCGACACTTAAAAACGTAACCTGCGGCGATATCGCCATGGCTCTTCCTGAACGAATTCTGACAAACCTGGTAGACGGCCTTGAGCAACTTAATGAGGTTATCCCAGGTGTTGCAAATGATGAAACCCTGCTCTATGCGCCAGAAATCAAGTTCTTTGCAACCCAGGTCGATACAGATAATAATCTGGAAACCGCCATCAGAGGTTTGTATATGGCTGGTGATGGACCCGGTGTCGCCGGAAATATTGTATCAGCCACAGCAACTGCACTGATACCGGCAAAAAAGATTATCTCAGCAGCTGCAGAACCCTCGCCAAAAAAAACAAGATGAAATCGAATTAGTCATTAATTATAGATGCTTTTATACTCATTTTTTCTGCCCAAAAATAGGTATTTGTTGACATGGATTTTTTTTTAGTATAATCGTTCCTAACAGAGAATGATTATCATTAGTTTAACCAAAAACTATAATAATGGAGGAAGTTATGCAGAAATGGGAATGCCCTTGTGGGTATGTTTATGATCCTGCAGAAGGTGATTACGCAAACGGAGTAGACCCGGATACAGCCTGGGAAGACGTACCTGCCGATTGGGTATGTCCTCTCTGTGGTGCTGAAAAAGATGCGTTCTGGAAATACGACGAATAATGAAAAATAAAAACATAGCTGCCCGGTTAACTGCAAAACTCCGGCAGCTATGTTTTTCCTGTGAACCCTATCTTATATAATTACCATTAATGACGACAAAGTTGCCTGCATAACCTGATAAAATTTCTCCAGCTCCCCCGCCAATCCACAACAACTTATTTCCTGATCGAAACATAAGGCTTATATCTGTTCATCAGACCAACCTGACGCAGGTATCCTGCTGCTGAAACATTTCTGATACCCTCCTTTCATAATAACTTGTTCTCCATTAAATAAAATGGTACCTATTTCTTTAGATGTTATTCCTAATAGTTCTGAAGAAACAATTATTTAACTCAAAGACGACAGCCCCTTTATCATCGAAAGGCACGAGATTACGGTATAGAGAATCGTGAGCCAAGAGCAGACAACACCAAAAGTACTCATCATTTTCTATAGTCTCAGTGGGCAAAGTCGCGGACTTATTAACCTGTTTGCAGCAGGACTGAAAGATGAAGGCGTCTCCGTAACAATAGAGCAACTGAAAGCGTGTGGGAAAATTACTTTTCCATTTAAAAATGTCGCACAGACGCTGAAAATGATGCTTACTACATTCTTGCGCTTTCGTATTCCGATAACCGAGCTGCATTCGAGATGCTTCGAATCATACGACCTGATTGTACTCTCAGGTCCGACCTGGTCATATAACCCCAGTGGTCCTGTACTGAGTCTGTTTGACAGGGATGGGCACGCTTTGCTTGCAGGGCGGCTGGTCCTGCCCCTCATTTCATGCCGCGGTTTTTATCGCCTCCACGACTTTTTTCTGCGAAAGCAACTGGTCAGTCTCGGTGCCAGGCTCCAGGAAAGCCTGGTCTTCAGTCATCCTGTTTCCGAGCCCTGGAGTACAATCGGTGTCTTCCTGAAGTCTTCAGGGTACACTCCGGAAAAAATGAAATTTTTCAGTAATTATTATCCCCACTTTGGCCATACAACGGCTCAACTCCAGCAGGCAAGAATGTACGGACAGCAGAACGGTCGCAGGCTGATGGAGAAAAAACAGGGGAATGGAGACTATCCGGACACGACCAGTCAATAACGCCTTGATGTTCTAAAAAAGGCAGCCGCTGTTAATAAAAGCGGCTCTTCCGGTAAGACGAGTACCTCAATGCCGTAATCATCATTCAGTTGTCCATCAAATTGCCTTTGCTCGGCGGCATCAAACGGGGGACAGCCAATATGCGCGTTCCTGTTTCAGGTTCGCGTTTTCCGGAAGAACCACAATAGATGTCCTGTTTTTTCAAGAAGACTTCGATAGTCTACAGGTAGATAAAAGAAACAGTCTTAAGCAAACAGGTTGTCATACATTTCCTGATTAAAACCAACATAGAGCGAATTTCCTCTCCGCAATGTCGGCGCTCTCAGGTTGCCGGTCCGTCCTGTTGCCTTCTTTATCAACTCATCCTTATTGCTGCTGTCGGGCGAATATTCCATGGTTTTTTTAGCGCTCGCCACATAAACTGTTTTCGCTGCCGATAAGACAGACCAGGCATCTTCACTGGTGATAACTTCCTTTTTGGCATCGACCTCTTTTCCTACAGTGACACCAGCTTCGGAAAAAGCCTCCCAGGCTTTTTTGCACGATGCTCAACCTCTCCTCATATATGCCCAATCAACGGTCATAACCGGCCTCCAATGTGGTTAATTATGCTTCAGCAGGTGGGGTAAAAACCCTTTTTGCCATCTCCATATCCAATGCAAACATTCCCGCTGAATCATCAGCTATCATTTTCATTCGCTCGAGAAGCGTGCCAACGTTACTCTCTTCCTCAACCTGCTCTTCAACATACCACTGTAGAAAATACGTTCCTGCATGGTCGCGAACATCCATGGAGACATCGACCAGATTATTGATAAGACTGGTTACAAGCTCCTCATGTTTCAGTACTGCTTCGACCACTGAAAGTGGACTTTTCCAGTCAGCCTCGGGTTTTTCAATCGCCTGGAGATCGACTCGTCCCCCGCGTTCATGAACATAATCAAACATCTTCATGGCATGGAAGTTTTCTTCTTCTGCCTGTACCCGCATCCAGTTGGCAAAACCTGACAGGCTTTTTCCTTCAAACCATGCAGACATCGACAGATAAAGATATGATGAGAACAATTCCGCGTTAATCTGCTTATTCAAGGCTGAACACAATTTATCATTGATCATTTTTAGATTTCTCCAATTTTAACTAATAGTTATCAAAGGTAGCAGGAAGGGTATCTCGCATTTACCGCCTGCCGCCAGGGAATCGTTACCGTGCTTGTTGGTCAGTTATTATTTTTTCTTTTTTTTTGCTTTTTTGCCTTTTTTATCTTTTGGTTTCACCTGACAGTCGTCACAATAACTCTTATCGGGCTTACATTTTTTAGCCCCAGTAGTTATCGGGCAACTGCTGCAATGCTTTCCCTTCTTGACGAACTTACCACAGCATTTTTTTTTACTCTTTTTCTCCTTTCCCATCTACAAACCTCACCGATATGTAATGAAACAAAAAATTGACGTTATATGCGTCCTGAAAGGATTCTCCAATACTTCCCCAAACGACGACATAATCACCCCTCTTGTGACCGATGGTAGAACAGAAATCCTGACGGCCAGGCTGATGTTGGTGAACCCATTAATAAGTATTTTCCCCCCTGAAATCAAGGCAGAGAAAATTCTGGCGTTCAGGTCAAACGTAAGCGAGGGTCGGATATTTCATATCCCCCCCCCTACAATTCATCCTAAACCGCCCCAATTGAACCCCAGGCAAGAATAACCATGACCAGGAACATAAAGATATTGAGCGCGATAAAAAGAAACCGGTACGACAATCGATTGGCGAAACCAAGCTGGTACGTATAAAAAATCAGGAAGAAAAGACTTCCAAAACTGATGATCGCTTTTGCCAGTGGTAGCAGGTCGACGAGCAATAAAACAATGATGTGTAAAATTGTTACCAGAGAAAGAACCCAGACAATCGAAACACGTCTCAGCGAGCGAACAGGCATCATCTTCAGCATGCTAGGTATATCGCTGGTATGATAATCCTGTTGATTATCCAGGATCACGAGCCAGAAATGGGGGATCTGCCAGACGATAAAAAGAGCGATAATTCCTATAATTAGAGGAGACAAATAGAAACCTTCAGCAGCCAGCCAGCCGATATAGGGAGGAAGTGCTCCACAGAACGCTCCAGGAATAATTGCCCAGACGGTTTTATGTTTGAGTGGTGTATATACAAAATTATAGAGAGTAACGGCAGACATCCCGGCAAGGACAGGACCGAGAGAAGAAAACCCGGCATAGAGAATAAAGAATCCGGCGCCGAGCAACAGCTGTGCCTGCAGTAAACCACTGCGCCTGGTAATCAGGCCTTGCACAAGCGGTCTTTTCCGGGTTCGGCCCATATTCCGATCTGCCAATCGCTCCTGGACGCTGTTTAAAGTCGCACCACCAGTGGCCAACAATAATATACCGAGAAACACAATTAACCCCGGGGTAATAGTCTGAACTGTCCCCAGGAAATATCCGAAAAATCCAGAAAAAGCTACCAGCAGACAGAGAGGAATTTTAGCAATCTGCAGGTGATGCCTGATAAGGGTCCCCAAGCCCATCAGGAAAAGAATAGATGTAGATTTAGTGACGTGATTCACTCCTCTTCTTCAAGCCAGGTCTTGTATTCGTCCTCAGCAACGATCTTGAGCTTGGCGACCATAGAGGCGTGATCCACTCCGCAGAACTCGGTGCAAAAAATATCGTACTCGCCGAGTTTATCGGCATTGAACCAGACATAGGTAGTCAAGCCCGGAACCGCGTCGACTTTGATCCGGTAAGAGGGAATATAGAAGCTATGCAACACATCCCAGGATGTGATATTGAGTTTTACCGCCTTACCCAGAGGAACGACAAGCTCATTCTCGATTTCCTTATCATTTGGATAGAGAAATATCCAGGAGTACATCTGACCGGCAACCTCAATTTCCATAGCATCTTCCGGGACATCTCGCAGACCGATATACGATTGCCACCCAACATAGAACATTGTAAGAGCAATGACGGTGGGAATGAGAGTCCAGATAACCTCAAGGTTGAGATTGTCCCTGATATCTGCAGGGTTGGGGTGCTTGCTGCGTCGATATTTAACGGCAAAAACAATCATAACCACTGTAATGCCGACAAGCAGGATGCCAGAGATACTTAAAATATACCAGAAAGCCAGATCTACGCCTTTTACAGGATCCATACCGCTTCACTCACTCCTTTAAAAGTCTAACGGAAAGCTACGTCCCAGAAGGTAAAACTTATCATTAAGGCTATAACAAGAACGGTACTGATGAAAGAAGCCTTGATGACCAACCCTTCGTATTTGATATGCATAAAAAACAGCAGCACAAGTGTGGCCTTGCATGAAGCCACAAACAAGGCTATCGGTACATTTAAAAACAGCCAGTCAACATATGAGACACCTACCGTTACAGCCGTCAACAGGATCAGCGACGCAAGTATCCAACCAAGAAAACTGTAGCTCAGCTGATGTTCACTTTCATGCTCGTTCACGATGATATTCTCCATAAAAATCTAAAGAACCAGATAAAAAAGAGGGAAGACAAAAATCCAAATTAGATCGACCAGATGCCAGTACAAACCACTGTTTTCAAGCATCGCATAGCGCTCCCGGTTCACCTTGTTTTTAATAACCAGTACCAGGCTGATGGCGAGCAGGACCATACCGATAATGACGTGTACCCCATGCAATCCAGTAATCGTGTAATAGAGACCAAAAAAGATATTGAGACCCGGTTCTGCGTCCAACAGTGTCTCGGAGTTGGGATAGAGCCCATGATGAATTTTGGCACTCCATTCAAAATATTTGTTTATCAGGAAAACAACGCCACAGCATAGGGAAAAGATCAGCAATCCGATCGCCTGTGTTTTCTTCTGCCTCTGAATCGCGGTGATTGAGGCTGCCACTGTAAAACTGCTGATCAACAGGACCAGGGTATTGGCGGTACCAAAAATGCGATTAAGCTCTTTTCCGCCAGCGGCAAAACTTTCCGCATGTTGAAAAAAATAGACGGCATAGAGCACAAAGAGTCCACCAAAAAGGATCAACTCAGAGTAGAGAAAGATCCACATTCCTAGCTTGACGCCTGTTTTATCGATAGCTTTTTCCATTCCTACATCCTTATTGACTGCTCTTGGCTGAACGTTTGATCACCTCAGAGAAATCGTAGGGGTAATCCTTTACCTGGGGTTCCCCGATGAAATTGTGCAGCGGTGGCGGAGAGGGAATCGACCACTCAAGCGTCGTTGCCCCCCAGGGGTCATCGACAGCCGTTTTTTCCTTTTTGAGGCTGACCCAGAGGTTGACAAACATTATCATGAGCCCTGTCACCATCAGATACCCTCCAATTCCAGCCAGAAAATTACCTGTTTCATACTGGGGCAGGTAATCATAATATCGTCTCGGCATACCCTGCATCCCCAGAATGAACATTGGCACATAGTGGAAAACAAAGCCTATCGTTGCCAGCACTGTCCCTGTATAGGCCGCTTTGAAGTTGTACATGACACCGAACATCTTCGGCCACCAATAGTGAAGTGCAGCGAAAAAGGCAAATCCGGTTCCCCCAAACATGGTAAAATGAAAATGTGCCACGATAAATTGAGTGTCATGAACATAAATGTCAGGCCCTACAGCACCAATAAGCAGTCCCGTCAGTCCACCCACCGTAAAGAGGTAGATAAACACCAGCGCCAGCAGAAGCGGAGGTGTCATCAGGATAGAGCCCTTGTACATGGTTGACAGCCAGGAAAATACCTTTACCGCACTGGGGATAGCGACCAGATAGGTTAAAAGGGAGAACACAAATACCGACACATCACTCATTCCGCTGGTGTACATGTGATGCGCCCATACCAGTGAGCCGGCAACAGCGATAGCCATAGAAGAAATAACGATGCCCTTGTAGCCGAAGATCGCTTTCCTGGAGAACACCGGAATGATTTCAGAGATGACTCCCATGCCTGGCAGGATCATAATATAGACTGCCGGATGCGAATACATCCAGAACAGGTGCTGGTACAATAATGGATCCCCGCCTTTATCAGGATCAAAGAGACCGATATTGAGTAAACGCTCCAGGACGACAAGGACCAGCGTAATAGAAATTACCGGTGTTGCCAGAATCTGGACCCAGGCAGTAGCATAGAGCGACCAGGTAAAAAGCGGTATCTGCAGCCAGCCCATTCCTTTTACCCGCATCCGATGAACGGTGGTGACAAAATTGAGCCCGGTCAGCATGGAAGACATACCAAGAATAAATGCCGCCATCACCGTCATGGAGACGTTGCTATCTGTCCCGACACTGAACGGTACATAGAAGGTCCAGCCAGTATCAGCAAAGCCTTCTCCACCGAAAAGAGATACAATGGCAAAGAGTCCACCAATCATATAGAGATACCAGGAAAACAGGTTCAGACGTGGAAAGAAAACATCATCTGCCCCGATCTGGATCGGCAGAAAAAAATTACCGAAAATTGCTGGAATCCCCGGAATCATGAAAAGAAAAATCATAATCACGCCATGCAGCGTAAACGTCGCGTTATACGTCTCCGCCGACATGATGGTCTCACCTATTACCATCAGTTCTGTCCGCAGAGCCAGACCGAGAAATATAGCGAGCACCAGCCAGAAAAACACAGCCCAGAGATACATCAGGGCAAGACGTTTATGATCGTGCGTCAGCAGCCAGGCTTTTATTCCTGTCAGTCCCGCCGGAGAGGGGGTGTCATAAAAAGATTGTCGTGCTGTCATGTCGATTTTCCATTCAGGGTTTTCCTTCTCCCGCACCCATACTATCTCTTCGTTTAACAAATTTTACAAAAAAGAGCGCTACAAGTGCGCCAAAGATGAACAATACCGATACTTTGACGACCTGGAAAAGGGTTTTGTTCTTGTCAGGATCGTAATTAAAACAGAAATTGAGCAGCCGTTTTACCGATAGGGCAGGAATTCCACTCTCTGCCTCCGCCAGTGCAATCTCTACATCACCGGGGATAAAATTTCCGTAGACATATTTTATAACCAGACCATTTTCGGCAACGGTAACCAATGCAGATGGATGAATAAAGGTTCCGTCATCGAGCGGCTTGTATGTATAGCCAATAACATCAAGCACTTTAGATATATTTTCTTTGGACCCGGTTAGAAAGCTCCACTGGTCAACCGGGAACCCGTCATAAAGCAGCTTTAAATAATTACCTTTAGCATCACGGGCATCCTTGATTGTATCCTTATCATTAAAGCTTAATGAAATAGCCCGGTAATCCTTCCCGGGCGTCATCTTCATCCGGTTCATCGCAGCTGCAAGGTTGGCGAGATTTGTACTGCAACTATTCGGGCAATAGAAATATATCGGCAACACTATCGTCGGCTTATCGATCAAGCTGCCAAGCGTTACATCATTGCCATTTTCATCGGTAAAGCTGACATCAAGCGGTAGAAACGCTCCTGTCTGCTCATCTACCCAGATTTTACCCTCACCATCTCCACTAACAGTATCTACCGTCTCCTGTGCATATAAAGCCGGAGGCAGGAGCAGACAGCAGATAAGCTGGACAGTGAGTAGTTTCTGTCTGATAACCACGTGTCACATTCCGGATTATTTTGAAGCACCGGTGGATAAATTCACGGTCATTGTTGTTTTAAATTTGTGCCTGGGCTTCATACTATCCCGGTCAGGGCCATAGGCTAGAAGAAGAATGGTATCACCATCTGCGGTCAAGGTGCCATCCATTTTATCACTGGAATTCATTGGCAGTGTAAATTCAATTGTCGTTAAACCGTTATCTTCAGTGCCGGCAACAAGGGTCACATCATCACTGCCGCCCTTCTTGCTGTCTTCAGCATGGCCTGTGGCCTTGGTGCCAAAATGATCTGCAACTTCTGCTTTGCCATCTTTCACATAACCAAGAATGAAATTAGCATCCTTCATCTTTTTACTCGGGTTAAACCCCACGCCAACCCATCCTTTTGTCTTTGCCGACATTTTGGCATGGAGCGTATCGCCATCCACCTTCCATGCGAACGTTATATTTTTTGCTTTTACCTCATGATCATATGTGCCGGCCCAAAGCGCTGTGGTGAAAAGACAGACAAGCAGGGTTGTCAGTAAAAAAAACATTAATTTCTTCATGGTAAAAATCTCCTCTTCTTAATCACTGGTGATAGACTGAATGCAATGTATAATCTTCGTTATATTAGAAAAAATCAACAGCTATTAGTATCATACGAAATAATCATATTTTTAATTACAACAATGGTTTGTTGACAGTTTTAGAAAAATTGTTACTATGGATCCTAGTAGTAATTACCATTACTATCAAGGTCAAGCGTTTTTAATCTTATACCATTTGTCTCACAAACTATACAAATATAGTCATTAACTCCGTATAAACGCCAGAAATTCGTTGTAAAGCATACATCTTAAATATTTCAAAGCGGACAGCACCATAATTAACCTGTACAAATAACTGTTAACAGGAGTATAGTTGCAACGTTACGTTCGCTCTCACATCAATATAAGGAGGAAAAATTATGGCCGAAAGACTTGAAGTATACAAATGCAATATATGCAACAATATCGTTGAAGTTTTAACGGGAGGTGCAGGTGCACTTGTTTGCTGTGGACAGGACATGGTCAACATGAAGGAAAACACTGTTGATGCTGCACAGGAAAAACACGTCCCGGTTGCAAGCAAGGTTGATGGTGGCTGGGAGGTGATGGTCGGCTCCGTCGCCCACCCTATGGAAGAAAAACATTTTATCGAATGGATAGAGCTTAATGCAAATGGCACCAGTTATAAAGTCTTCTTAAAGCCCGGTGATGAACCGAAAGCATTTTTCCCTGTAGATGCTTCAGAAGTCAATGTCAGGGAGTATTGTAATCTCCACGGTCTCTGGAAGGCCTGATTATTTTCCATGTTTACTTTAAGGGCAGGCCGCACGATGTGTTGCCTGCCCTTTTAATACCCCTTCTCTGTTCTGGAGCTGCAGCGTGTGAAACCGGGAAAAAAAAGAAATCCCACCCGGTCCTGACCGATGAACAGGCATCTCACACTATTTTCAAATTTTAACAGACTCTTTCTCCAATCACATTCAGAGCAGGTAATCTTTTATTACTCTCCAACTTTCCAGCTTTTTCTCATAGTCCATTGATGCCATGGCCGGACTGGTAGACGGCAGTCTCAAAAGTTGTTTTGAGCCCACCAGATCTGCTGCTGCCGGCAAAACCCGTTTCCTGAACTCCTGTTCTGCTTTTACTCCATTAAAAACAATGGCTTTGATCATCTGGTGGTCTGAAAAAAAGGAAATGAAGTCATTAATGACAATTGATGGTGATTCTATCTTGGAATCCAGGCTGCCAGATCGTTTGCAACTATAGAGGACATCCCAGAGAGCGATTCCTGCATGCTGCAGTGCTGCTGCTCTTTCCAGATACGCCAAATCCCGATCAAATCCAACCATTTCAGACATAATATCCCAGAAAACATTCCGTGGATGTGCATAGTATTGTATTTCCTCCAGCGATTTAACGCCCGGGTAAGAACCAAGAATCAGCAGTCGTGCTGTCGACAGTGACAGTGGTGCAAAACAGTGATTTGAAATCTGACTTCTATGCATGGAATTTACCCTCTTTCCGTAAAGACATCTCTGGACTGAAACTGGCAGGACACATCATCTCATTCCTGAAACATGATTTTAATTGAAGATACCCGGGAAAAGAAAACAGCCTTCTGTCTCATCCCCATATTAGTGATGCTGCTCAGAGAAAAATTATGAAAAGAGCTTATTCTATAAAACAAGACGATCAAGCATTACGATTATAACAGCAAAAAGGATTATACAAAATGGACGAAAAATTTCGAACAGAACATGATTCCATGGGCCCCATCAGTGTCCCTATGGAGGCATTACATGGTGCACAGACTCAACGAGCGTTAAACAATTTTACCATCTCAAGCCAGCCGATGCCAGACGATTTCATCATGGCGTTGCTGGCGATCAAACAGGCGGCTGCCAAAACAAATTGCCAGCTGAAACTCCTGGAACCAGAAAAAGCCGATGCGATTTCCAAAAGCGTAGCAGCTCTTCTTGAAAACGGCCTGGGCAATCATTTCCCGGTGCCGGTCTTTCAGACAGGCTCCGGTACAAGTACCAACATGAATGTCAATGAAGTAATCAGCACGCTTGCAGTCCGCTATGGAGTGGAGGTGTTGGCCAATGATCATGTAAATATGGGACAAAGTTCAAATGATGTTATTCCTTCTGCACTGCTGATCGCAACTGCCCTGCAGGTTAAAAACAGAACCATCGTTTCCTTAAAATCGCTTGCCTCACAGATTCGCAGGAAGGCGGGGCAACATGTGTCAGTCATAAAAACGGGCAGGACACACCTTATGGATGCTCTGCCAATGAGGCTGAGTAATGAGCTGGAGAGCTGGGCATGCATGCTTGAAGACAGTATCTCGCGACTGACGGAAACGCTTTCCAGATTGAGCCAGTTACCGCTGGGCGGCACTGCGATCGGAAGCGGAGTAAATTGTCATCCCGATTTTAGTGAAGGTGTTCTTGAAATACTGAGCCAGTTCTACGATTTTCGGTTTCATCCAATGAAGTCGAAATATAAGGGACTCAGCAGTATCGATACCCCCCTTGAGGCCTCCGGGCAATTAAAAACAGCTGCCTGTTGTCTCATGAAAATAGCCAACGACCTGCGCTGGATGAACTCGGGTCCCGGTGCCGGGCTTCATGAAATAAGCCTTCCCCCGCTGCAGCCGGGTTCTTCAATAATGCCTGATAAAATTAATCCGATTATTCCCGAGGCGGTCTGTATGGCTGCAGCCCAAGTGATCGGTAACGACACGACCATTACCGTTGCAGCTCAGTCAGGAAACTTTCAATTAAACACAATGCTGCCGGTCACGGCGGCACGGTTAATCGAAAGTGCTCAACTTGTCGGCAACTCTGCTGAAATTCTCGGTGATAAAGCGATCAGGGACATGCAGATTAACACAGCCCAGATGCATTCACCACTTGCCAGAAACCCGATTCTGGTAACGGCACTGACACCGTATATCGGCTATTTGAAGGCTGCAGCAATAGCAAAGAAAGCGAGACAGGAAGGAAGAACAATACTCGAGGTGGCGGCTGAGGAAACTGACATCTCCCCTGAACTATTAGTGACGCTCCTTGATCCTGAAAATCTCGCGGATGGATCGTTCAATGACTGAGACGAATCATCATCCCCTCTTTCAAAACAATTGACGATCACTCAGGTTTGCTCTTTTTAAAAGGTCTCGGTCTGTAATCATAGGTCTGACGGATATAAAACTGTCGCACCTTTTGACCATCCTTTTTGGCATAGAGCGTGAAGATTGGTTTTTCACGCTTTAGCCGTTTCTGAAAATATGGCGATTCCACGCGTTTTTTACTGGTGGCAACAACAATGATATTTCTGCCTTTATAATCCTCGGGCCTTGCCCAGTAGCTGTACATCAGTGAATTCCAGCCAAACAGATGCCAGCCAAGCGTTTCTTCAACCCCTCTGGCCCTGGTCTCAGGAACATCTCTGAGCCCATTTTTCGTCCTGTAAAAAGCCAGCCCACTCGAAATCTGATATGGATCCATTCCAATAACAACAGGCCGGTCTCCTGTTTCGAGCTCAACCTCATTGACAACCTGCTCGACAGCCCTTGCCAGCTCACTCCATCCGATCAAAAACGGACCTGGTGGATGCGGAACTCCAGGCAACCCAAGCGTTACATAATGCATCGCCACCGGCATCACCAGGGCAATGATGATCACGGTAGCTTTCCAGAGCCAGTGAATAAATTTCAGATAGGTGGATTCCACATCTCCATATCGTGACATTACGGTACATCCCAGAAACGGCATCACCGAGAGCCATAGCGGTGCGGTCCAGTTCAGCTTTACCTCCCGGGTGAAACTGAAGACCAGGAATACAAGCAGCGGGGATAATGTCATCAGCAGCAGAAATCCGTAGTTGCGGTTTATCAGCCTGCCATTCATGGAGCTGCAGCGCTCTATGGCCGTCCTGAAAAAACGATTTCCGCTGAACAGAAAATAGAGCGCTCCCAGTGCACCTGCCGGGGTTAAAATGAGCATAATGTGGCCGCCAAGACGATGCGACGTGAAAATGGTCCTCCCGGTAACACGCTGTTCTCCCTGAAATAAAAAAGACGCCCACTCATGCTGGAAATTCCAAATGAGGACCGGTGAGAATATGATCAGGGCAATGCAGACCGCAATATAAGGCCCGGGCTTCAGAAACCAGCGGCGAGCATTCCGATCCAGAAGCATAAAACAGAGAATGGCAGGCCCAAGCAAAACGATAGTATACTTAGAGATCATTCCCAGGCCAAGACTCACACCGACTCCAATCCACGCCTCTTTATTGTTCTCCACCAGTGATCGATAGAGGAAATATAACACGGCTGACCAGGCGGCAAAAAGCGGCGAATCGGGGGTTATAATCAGTCCTGCACCATAGTAAATAGGTAGCCATGCGATCAGCACAACAGTTCCAATCGCTGCAGTTCGACCGAAAATATTTGATGACAACCGATAACTGAAGTATGCCGATATGAACCAGCAGACAAAGCCAGCAATCCGAACACCAAACTCATTCGTACCAAACAGTGCTGTACCAAGCCAGATAAGCGTCGCCGCCATTGGCGGATGATCCAGATAGCTGATATCAAAATGGTTGGAATAATTCCAATAATATGCTTCCTGCTCCATCAATTCAGGTAAACCCAGATATGCCAGCCGCAGGAAAACAGCAAACAAAATCAAACCGGCTGCCGCCATTTTTAGCCGAACCCTGTTGTCAAGTTGTGCGTATCCGGAAAAACCATACACAACCATCAGACCGACAAACACACTGACCCCAACCAGCGATCCGGAGAAAAAAGCGATGCCCTCACCCACCAGCTCAACTCCGCTGAGGATTCGATAGACAGCCCCCTGCAGGCTTATCGATGCAACCAGTGAGACAATAACGCTTGACAGATGAAACCACTGCAGTTTGCGATTGTCGCTTGTCCCTTTCCAAAACCTGAACAATGAATAGCACAAGACTGAGCCGGTCAAGGTCATAGAGGCGATATGCGAGACAACCGGATTATGGTGAGCAGTCGTTACAAGATTAAAAAACAGATTATCAATCAAAACACCGAGAATAATCAGGGTCACCAGTCTGATCGGTGTAAATATTGTGGTATAAAAACCACTCAATTGAATCACCTGTTTAAAATAGTCAAAAATGACCGTTTTATTCATTTTTGAGAATCCTTCAAACCTATCATGAAAAACAATGGGGATTTCATGAACTCTCAGACTCTCGCCACCAACTGCCAGGAGTTCAAATCCGATCTTGAACCCTGGAATATCGTTTCGCAAGGCGGTCAGTCTACTTGTCGCGGTGGCAAAAAAACCGGCCATCGGATCATTTACGTCGGTGAAGAGATACGCCGGCAGGGAGGCCAGCTTTGAAGCAATTTTACGGGAAAGAGGCCATTGCGGAGTAGCCCCCTGTTCAACATAGCGACTGCCAATCACCATATCAGAGCGGCCATCAACTAACGGCTGTATCATTTCAGCTATTTTCTCGGGAGGATGGCTTAAATCTGCGTCCATGACCAGGACGTACTCATATGCTGCCGCTCTCGCTCCTGCGACAACAGCATTCGCCAGCCCATCTCTGTCCTCTCGACAAATCAGTGTAACAGGTTTTTGTTTGGACCACACACGAACACGGTCCCGGGTATCGTCATTAGAGCTGTCATCGACAACAACAATTTCAATAGAGACATTTTCTGGTATCTCGGCCGCAAATATGCGCTCAAAGAGCGGAGCGATATTGTCTGCTTCATTGACTGTCGGGACAACAATAGAAACACCTGCCATAGATCTTTTACTCCTGGCCCGGATAAGATGAGTATCGACAAACCTGGCTGTTCATATTGGTCAATTACATTTTAAAAGTGATTGATAACGGTGTGGAGACGATCAACTATTCGGCCGAGACCACAACAACTCAAACATAGAATGAAATAGCCTTCGGTTCAATAGCAAATAATAGTTGAATAATCAAACATTGGTTTTCTGATTGGAGCGCAGATACCCATAATCAGGCAAGCGGTATGATAATTATTTTCATCCCACAGAGACAAATAGTTCCCTTTTTAACTACCGGATCTTCTTCAATTCCCCATGAATAGCACAACGTAAAATCGTTCTATCAATCTCTTGTTATCACTGTTAAAAATTGCACGATTATTCTTTTTATAGTATGTTAGGTATTCTATTCAGTTCGGTCACTTGTACCAGGCAGTGTTCAATTTCAATTTCAGAGGAGGGGTATCAATGAAAAAACTGTTAGTAACAGCAGGGCTATTCATCTCGGCTATGCTTTTGGCGGGAATTGCGTCTGCGGCAGACGGGGCAGACTGTGCATCCTGTCATCAGGAAAAAAACCCGGGGATGTACCTACAGTGGAAAAACTCCGCACATGGCAATAATGATGTCGGCTGTATAGACTGCCATGAAGCTGAAAGCGCTGAAGTGGATGCGTTTGAACATCACGGCGCAATAATCGCCACCCTAGTCACACCAAAAGATTGCGGCAAATGCCATGAACAGCAGGCACAGGAGACATCAGATTCCTATCATGCCCATGCCGGAGAAATTCTGGAGTCCAACGATGCCTATCTCGCCCATGCCGGTGGTGGACTCCCGATCGTCATTGTCGGTTGCGAGGCATGTCATGGCGGCAAGGTAAAAATCGATGAAAATGCACCAAACAAGCTATCTCCTGAAACCTGGCCGAACAGTGGTATCGGTCGATTGAACCCCGATGGCTCAAAAGGTGCGTGTAACGCCTGTCATTCCAGACATTCGTTCTCAAAATACCAGGCGCGACAGCCTGAAAACTGCGGCAAGTGTCATCTCGGCCCCGATCATCCGCAAAAAGAGATTTATGAAGAGTCCAAACATGGCATCGCCTACTACGCCTACAAGGATAAAATGAACCTGGACAAAGACGAGTGGGTTGTGGGAAAAGACTACTACGAGGCGCCAACCTGTTCCACCTGCCACATGTCAGCAACAAGTAACCAGGCAGTCACCCATGATGTGGGCGATCGTATTTCCTGGACCCTGCGGCCGCCAATTTCAAAATACAAGGATAATGCTGTGCAGAAACGAGCTGCCATGCAGGATGTTTGTCTCAACTGCCACCAGCAGGCTTTCGTAGACGGCCACTATTACCAGTACGATGCTCTTGTAAAGCTTTACAATGAAAAGTTCGCAATACCGGCCACAGCTATCATAAAAATGATTAAGAGTAAGAATCTCCTTGAAAATGAAGCCGCTTTTTCAAACGACATCGAATGGAACTACTGGGAGCTCTGGCATCATGAAGGGCGTCGAGCACGTATGGGCGCTGCAATGATGGGACCTGACTATGCCTGGTGGCATGGAATTTATGATGTCGCTCATAATTTCTACTTTAAGTTTATCCCGGAAGCACGCCAATACAATGACCCGGAGGTTAATGCCTATATCGATGACCTCTTTGCCAACGATCCGATGCATCAATGGTTCAATAGCAATACCGCTGATATTAAAAGTGCTATTAAAAGCGGTGAATTCCAGAAAATTTATTCGGATTTATTCATCCAGGATATAGAATAAACGGCTGTCTGCATAATCCAAAAGGGGAGAAACTAGTTTCTCCCCTTTACCTCGCCCCGGTCAGACCAGATAAATTTGATTTCAGTCATTCCCCCCCTTGCCAAATGTGGTGACAATAATGATAGTTGCATATATTTATACCCCTGAATCGCTATCTATTTATCACATTAAAGGTGAAACATGAGTTCATATTACAAGGATCCTGATCCACAGGAAACTCAGGACTGGATTGACTCCCTTGAAGGTGTTATTAAACACGAGGGCAATGCCAAGACGGATCATCTACTCCGCACACTCACTGATCGGGCACGGGCGCTCAATGTATCTACCTCACCCGGAATCCTTACACCCTACTGCAATACAATACTGCCTGAACAGGAAGAAAAGATTCCTGGTGATTCAATAATCGCCAGAAATGTTGCTGCATTCGTTCGCTGGAATGCGATGGCGATGGTTGCAAAGGCAAACAAGAACGGAAAAGGACTTGGAGGTCACATCGCGACCTATTCTTCAGTTTCCGCCATGTATGAAGTTGGTTTCAACTGGTTCTTCAGGGGACCGGATGCTCCGAACGGAGCGGATATGATCTATTTTCAGGGGCACAGCTCGCCAGGGGTCTACGCTCGGGCATTTGTCGAAGGAAGACTTGACAGAGAACAGCTGGAACATTTTCGCCAGGAAGTCGACGGGCGGGGCTTATCCTCATACCCTCATCCCTGGTTGATGCCTGATTTCTGGGAATTCCCCACGGTATCCATGGGACTTGGACCGATGTTTGCCATTTACCAGGCCCGTTTCATGAAATACATGGACAGCCGAAAACTTAAAGAAGCGGGTGACAGGAAAATATGGGTGTTCATGGGGGATGGTGAATCAGATGAGCCGGAGTCTCTTGGGGCTCTCTCACTAGCTGCCCGGGAAAAACTTGACAATCTTATCTTTGTGGTGAATTGCAACCTCCAACGTCTTGATGGCCCTGTCAGGGGAAATGGAAAAATTATACAGGAACTGGAGGGACGATTCCGCGGCGCAGGCTGGCATGTTATCAAACTCATCTGGGGGACAGAATGGGACAAAATCCTCTCCCGTGATAAAGAAGGACTGCTGATCAGAAAATTTGGAGCGATGGTCGACGGTGACTTCCAGACAATTCGAGCCAGAGGACCTGAATATCTCCGCGAGAAAGTATTCGGAGACGACCCCAGGCTGATGGCACTCGTTGAAGATATAAGTAATGAAGAACTCTGGCAGATGACCCGTGGAGGGCATGACCCTCGCAAGGTCTACGCGGCCTATTCAGCAGCCAGCTCCTACAAAGGCAAGCCCACCGTTATCCTGGTTAAGACCATTAAAGGTTTTGGCATGGGCCAGGTCGGTGAATCGGTTATGGTTGCCCACAATGTCAAAAAAATGGATACCGATTCACTGAAGATTTTCCGTGATCGTTTCCATGTGCCCCTGGATGACGACCAGCTAGAATCGCTGCCACTTATCAAACCAGAGAAAGACAGTCCTGAGGAGCGTTTTCTGCAGGAGCGGAGAAAAGCCCTTGGCGGCCCGGTTCCGTTTCGACAGACGATAACTCCAGTGCTTGAGGCACCGCCGCTTGAAAGTTTCAAGGGACTGCTGGCATCCTCAAAGACTCGAGAAATATCAACAACCATGGCCTTTGTCCGCCTCCTCAGTTCAATCGTCAAGGATAAGAAAATCGGCAAGCATATTGTCCCTATCATTCCCGACGAGGCCAGAACTTTTGGCATGGAAGGATTGTTCAGACAGCTCGGCATCTATGCCCCTGCCGGCCAGCTTTACGAACCCCAGGATTCTGAGACCATAGCCTGGTATAAGGAAGACCCTGCCGGACAGATACTTGAAGAAGGAATTACCGAAGCCGGAGCGATATCATCCTGGCTTGCAGCAGGCACCGCTCACGTTAATTACGGGGTCCCGATGATCCCATTTTATACCTTTTATTCAATGTTCGGTTTTCAGCGTATTGGTGACCAGCTGTGGGCGGCGGGTGACAGTAAAACGCGCGGCTTTTTAATGGGGGCAACTGCAGGGCGCACCACCTTAAACGGCGAGGGCCTTCAGCACCAGGATGGTCACGCTCTTCTTTTTGCATCTGCCTACCCCTCCTGCCAGGCCTTTGACCCAACATTCAGCTATGAAGTTGCTGTCTTGATTCAGGACGGTATCAAGCGAATGTACCAGGATGGTGAAGATATTTTCTATTATATCACACTGCTCAACGAAAATTATACTCATCCGGAGATGCCCAAAGGCGTTGAGGAGGGTATTAAACGGGGTATGTATCTGTTCAGAGCTGCCGACTCCGGGAAAGCCCAGGTACAGTTGATGGGCAGCGGTGCCATATTACGAGAGGTTATCGCTGCTGCAGACCTGCTCAGGGACGATTTTCAGATTGAGGCGAATATATGGAGTATACTGGGAGTCAACCAACTCCACAGGGAGGCGTTAATCAGTGAAGACTGGAACAGATTACACCCAGACAAGCCAGGGCAAAAAAGCTATGTGGAAGAATTGCTGCAAGGACATCAAGGGCCTGCTATTATAAGTACTGATTATGTTAACACCTACAGTGAACAACTCAGGCGATTGATTCCCAATCCCCTGACAATCCTAGGTACAGACGGGTTCGGCCGGTCCGATTCTCGCGATGTGTTAAGAAAATTTTTCAAGGTTGATCGATATCATATTGTTGTTTCTGCACTTAAAGCATTGGCGGACCAGGAGCTAATTCCATTGAAGACGGTGAGCAAAGCGATTAAAAGGTATTCTATTGACCCGGAAACACCACACTCTATTACCCGATAAAGGAGACCCCTATGCCGATTGAAAGAATCACTGTACCCGATTTCGGTGATGTTCAGGAGATTACTGTACTGGAAGTTTACGTATCTGCTGGTGATGCAGTTGAAGAGGAGACTCCTCTCGTCTCCCTGGAGAGTGAAAAGGCGGTGATGGATATACCGAGCCCTCTTGCAGGTATCATTTCCGAAGTTCACCTGGCCGAAGGCGATACGGTAAAAAGTGATGACCTGATTGCTCTTCTTGAAACAGCCGGCACAGCAGAGGATCAGATTTCTGATCCTGCCCCCCTCGCAGCTGAAGCCGATGAGGAGCCGCAGCAGGAGCAGGAGACCATCAGTGATGATGATGCTGAACCCGGAGACTTTCACGCCACACCATCCGTCAGGGCCTACGCCCGTGAGAAAAACATCGATCTTTCTGGAGTAAAGGGAAGCGGGCCAAAGGGGCGAATCCTCAAGGAGGATATCGACTCTCAGACCACCTCTTTACCGGAAAAGCCTGCTTCTTCACCAGCAGCAGCTGGTACTTCTCTTACACTTCCGGAAACCGTGCTCGAAGATTTCAGTAAATATGGCACCATTGAAGAAAGTGTACTCGGCCGTATCAAACAGATATCGGGGCCGCACCTCCATAAAAGCTGGATAACCATTCCACACGTTACCCACTTTGATGAGGCTGATATCACCGATCTCGAAAGTTTCAGAAAACAGATGAACATCGAGGTAAGCGAAGAGAACATCAAGTTCAGCCCGCTTGTCTTTATTGTCAAAGCGGTGGTTTCAACACTCAAGGAATATCCACTGTTCAACAGTTCACTGGTACCCGGTGGAGAGAACGTCATCCTGAAAAAATACTACAATATCGGCATAGCCGTTGATACTCCACAGGGGCTGGTGGTCCCGGTTATCAGAAATGCAGACCAGAAAGGTATGCGTGATATTGCCCTCGAGCTGAAGGAGCTCAGTTCTCGTGCTCGTGAAGGAAAACTGGCCATACCTGATATCCAGGGAGCCTCATTTACCATCTCAAGCCTCGGCGGGATCGGCGGTACCGGATTTACGCCGATCATTAATGGCACCCAGGTCGGTATTCTCGGCCTGTCAAAAAACTACCAGAAACCGGTATGGGACGGCACACATTTTATTCCCCGCCTCACCCTGCCGTTCTCCCTTTCCTATGATCACCGGGTGATCGATGGTGCAGAGGCTGCCAGGTTCTGCAAGTCACTCAGTAACAGTATTAAAGATTTACGAAGAGCACTGCTTTAAGCCAAGGAGACAGAGAGACAATGACAGAGAATAGTTCAGTTGATGTTGCAGTATTAGGAGGCGGTCCGGGAGGATACACCGCAGCGTTTCGTGCTGCCGACCTCGGGCTTTCAGTGTGTCTCATCGAACAGTCGGAGCGACTTGGTGGTGTTTGTCTCAATGTGGGCTGTATTCCATCCAAGACCCTGCTCCACGCTGCAACAATTCTTGAGGATGCGGTTGAGGCTTCCGATTTTGGAATTACCTTTGCCCAGCCTGAAATTGACATCAGTGCACTGAAAGCAAAAAAAGAACAGATCATTTCTCAGCTGACCACCGGACTTGGCACCTTATGCAAAAAAAGAAAGGTTACAAGAATTGTTGGCAAAGGTACCTTTACCGGAGAAGAAACCCTGGAGGTGACCGGTGAGGCTGAAAGACATATCGTTACCTTCAAACATGCAATCATTGCGACCGGATCATACCCCTTCAAGCTGCCGGGAATTGCCGATGACCCAAGAATATGGGACTCGACCGACGCCTTATCGCTTGACACCATCCCTCAGCGCTTGCTCATTATCGGTGGTGGAATTATCGGTCTTGAAATGGCCCAGGTCTATTCAGCTCTCGGATCTGAGATAACGATCGTGGAAATGGAGTCGCAACTGATTCCTCCTGCTGACAAAGATATCGTCCAGCCTCTCTTCCTTAAACTTAAGAAAAAATACCAGATTCATCTCAACAGCAAGGTAACTGATATACATGCAACACCGGAGGCCGTTGAAGTTACCTATGAAAGCGGAGAAGAAAGTAAAACGTTACCCTTCGATGTGGTCCTCGTTGCTGTTGGCAGAAAGCCAAACGTCAGTGGCTTCGGGCTCGAAGAGCTGGGGATACAATTATCAGCAAGTGGTTTTATTGAGGTTACCGACCAGCTAAAAACAAACCTTCCTCACATCTTTGCAATCGGAGACATAACCGGTGAGCCGATGCTGGCCCATAAAGCAACTCACCAGGGAAAAGTTGCTGCTGAAGTTATCGCAGGTCAGAGCTCCGCCTTCTGCCCGCTGACGATACCCTCTGTTGCCTATACGAATCCGGAAATTGCCTGGATGGGACTTACCGAAAAAGAAGCAAAAGAGCAGGGGTATGACTTCCAGAAAGGGAAATTTTCATGGGGAGCAAGTGGTCGGGCATTATGCTCTGGGGCGTCCACAGGAGCGAGCAAAGTACTCTTTGATTCAAAGAGCGGCAGGATACTTGGCGCTGCAATCTGCGGCATCAGCGCGGGAGAATTAATTCATGAGGCGGTATTGGCTCTGGAAATGGGTGCCGATGCAGAAGATATAAGCAAAACAATCCATGCGCACCCAACGCTTGCTGAGACATTTGCCTTTGCTGCAGAAATGGTAGACGGCTCAATTACTGACGCACTTCCGCCCAAAAAGAAATGATATCAGATAACCGCTCAACCATGACCGTCGGCTCAGGTTTGTAACCGAGAAACCGGCGGTCATGCCCACGTAACGTCCTGCTGCCGGCCAACACCATTTCACAGTTATCCTCTTTCCCTGTCAACCTGAGCAGACACCGGTCTTCCCTAAAAAAGACTAAAAAAACTGTTATCAATGTCAATAGCATATTTTTTACGACCATTATTCTTGACATTAGCTATAATGGAGAATATTGTTCTTTTCAGTGAACATCTAATCTAAGCCAACATATTATTATGGATCAGAAAAATATTGAAATTTTAAAAATCCTTCAGGAGAAGGCCCGGATTCCTAATGTTGAGGTCTCCAGGATGATTAATCTTGCGCCTTCTGCAGTACTGGAGCGTATCCGGAAAATGGAGCAGAAGGGAATTATCGAGTGTTATGAGGTACGCCTAAACCCGATGCGGTTCAATTGCAAACAAATTTCATTTATTCATATTTTCCTCAAAAACGAGGCCGACAGTACTGAGGTCGGTAATCACCTCTCCTTAATTACCGAGGTCCAGGAGGTACATTTCATTGCCGGTGCGGACTGCTTTCTTGTCAAAATTCGAACGGCTGGCACGGCAGAGCTCGACACACTTCTCAGAACTACAATTATGCCAATACCTGGTGTCAGACATACCAAAACATTTCCAGTATTATCAACTACAAAAGAAACAGCTCAAATACCGATTAAAACAGATTGAGGAAAACACACCATGCCAATGTCAGAGGAATTCAAAGAAAAATTGTTTACACAGATCCGGGAGATATCAGCATATTTTGACACACCATTTCACATTTATGACGAAGCAGGTATTAAAACGACCTCTCAGCATTTAATAAAATCCTTTTCCGGGATTGAGAAATTCCGTGAATATTACGCGGTCAAAGCGCTCCCAAACCCGAAAATTTTATCAATAATAAAAGAGATGGGCTTCGGATTTGACTGCAGCTCAGTCCCCGAGCTTATTCTCTCACGTCAGGTCGGCGGCAGGGGTGATGATCTGATGTTCACCTCAAACAATACCAGTCCAGAAGAATTCAAGGCTGCCGCAGCCGATGGTGGATCTATCCTCAATCTTGACGATATCAACCTGATCGACAAAATTCCGGAAATGCCCGAGACAATATGCTTTCGCTATAACCCGGGAGCAGAGCGTGACGGCAACGGAATCATTGGCAGACCGCTTGAGGCAAAATATGGAGTGAGTCGTGATCAAATCATTGAGGCCTATCGCAGGGCCCGTGATCGTGGAGCAAAACGATTTGGGCTCCACACCATGCTTGCCTCGAACGAGCTGAACCATGAATATATGGTGACCACCACCAGAATGCTTTTTGATGTCGTTGAAAAAATACAGAAAGAGCTGGAAATACCATTTGATTTTATCAATATCGGTGGTGGTCTGGGGATTCCCTACAAACCGGATGAAGCGCCGTTAAATCTGGAGGCAATGGGAAGAGAAATCAGTGAGTTGTTCCAACAGTTCAAGGCAACACACAACTACATGCCGGCTCTTTACATGGAAAGTGGCAGGTATATAACCGGACCTCACGGAGCCCTTGTCGTCACTGCTATTAATCGAAAGGATATATACCGCACATACATCGGGGTTGACGCCTGTATGTCGGCGTTAATGAGACCGGCACTTTATGGAGCTTACCATCATATCGATGTCGTCGGTGCCAATGGCTCTGGAGAAACGAAGGTAGTCGATGTTGTTGGCTCATTGTGTGAAAATAACGACAAGTTTGCTATTCAGCGTGAATTACCAGTTATAGCAGATGGTGATATTCTGGTCATCCATGATACCGGTGCACACGGTCACTCAATGGGCTTTAATTATAATTCCACGCTCCGTCCACAGGAATTACTGCTCAAAGAAGATGGCAGTGTATCAATGATTCGCCGGGCGGAAACCAATAGCGATTACTTTGCCACCCTCAACTTTCCTGCCAAGGTATATACACCGTAACGATAAGCAGGCGGATACGTTTGCAACGTATCCGCCGCACAAAATAAGTACGCCTGAACTTTTACTCAGAAGCCTGTTCTTTTGCCAGCTGCTCAGCAGACATTGTCCAGAACGGTTTGCCATCACTGGTCAGCCGGACTTTAAAATTATAGTCACTATCTGTTTTGATTTTTGCCGCGATAAAAACCGTTTCTTCACCAATATCCGCCCAAGCACCTTTAACTTTCACCCAGTCACCGCGCTTCAATCCGGTCTCCCGCGCTGAGGCAAATGATTGAGGGCAGACATGGATTAAAACTTTGTCCCCTCCCCCTTCATCAAGGATAAACCCTGTACCGGCAGCCATTCCCGGTAGTGGTGTGATTTTGACAAATTTAACGATAGTACCCTTAATGGTATCCCGCTCTTTGGGGTTGTAGAGATCGTTGTATTCGGAACCGACTTCCCACCCCGTCATATCTTTATCTTTTGCAAGTGATGAGGTAACGGACAATAACGCTAAACCTAAAATACAGATCACATTAATAACTACTTTAGATGACTGGTGCATGATCCCTCCAATAGCAAATTGGTTATTTTATACCGTACTCATTGTAATGTTAGTCTCTTTTTACAAGAAACAAGTGGTCATAATGAAAACAAAACGTAATCTCACCCATTTCCGTCCACGATTTCCCTGACACCCCGTTCTGCATGCAGCGCTGTTGTATCATAGAGCCTGAGTCCAGTATCCTTGCTGCCCAGAAGCAGAGAAATCTCGGTACATCCCAGTATGATTGCTTCGGCACCTCGGCCTGCGAGATTTTCAGCAATCCGTTTATATTGGGTTCTTGAATTCTCCCTTATCTGTCCAAGACAGAGCTCATTGAAGATGACATCATGCACAATCCTTCTCTCAGCCTCTTCAGGTATGACAACCTGAAGACCATACTTGTGCTCAAGCCGGCCACGATAAAACTCCTGTTCCATTGTAAAGCTGGTTCCGAGCAGGCCGACTGTTTTCACCTGGTCTTTAACAATACGCTCTGCTGTTGCATCGGCTATATGAATCAGCGGCACACGAATTGAGGAGGCCACCTTGTCTGCGACTCTGTGCATGGTGTTGGTACAGATCATCATACAATCAGCACCCGCCTGTTCAAGCCGCGAGGCAGCATCAGCGAGTATGATTCCCGCCTCTTCCCACCTCCCGGCTCTCTGCAGTTCCTCGATTTCTGCGAAGTCGACACTGTAAAGAATGATTTTTGCGGAATGAAAACCGCCATACACTTCCTTGACCCCCTCATTGAGGAGCCGATAGTAGGTAGCCGTTGACTCCCAGCTCATTCCGCCAATCAGGCCAATGGTTTTCATCTCTTACATCCTGAGCAGAAGTTCACGGGCACGCTCTCGAGGCATCAAGGTCTGCCACTCTTTTCCAAGACAGTTTTCCCACAGAGGCGCCAGCCCGAGAGCAACGGTTACCATCTGCTCAACCTGCTCTTCTGTTAAACCTGAGGTAACGCCCTGTGGAAGAACGATACCGTGTTTGTTCATCATTGTTCTTAACTCTGCGACACCGGCCGGATAAAACTCATCAAGGTGATTGAAAGCGATACAGCAACCGATAGCATGATGAATACCGAGCAGAAAGGACAGCCCGTAAGAAAGCGCATGGCAGGCGCCAACCTGCGAATAGGCGATGCTCATACCACCGAAGTATGAAGCCATCATTAACTTATCATCTTTATCCGGGTGATCCTCAAGAAAGACCTGCCGGCAGAGATCGATTGATTTCTCGCCATATGCTCTGCTGAACTCATTGATATAGGTGCCTTCCAGCGATTCGACATCGTGAATATAGCAGTCCATACCGGTATAAAACCACTGGTCCCTCGGGACACCGGCAACCAGTTCCGGGTCGAGCATAATCTGATCATAAAGGGTGTAATCTGAATTGATACCAAGTTTCTTTTTCGGTCCGGTGAGTACGGTCGTTCTCGAAATCTCGGCTCCGGTTCCTGACAATGTTGGAACAGCGACTTTATAGACTGCAGGCTGTTTAATCAGGTCCCAGCCCTGATAATCAGCAGCTGATCCTGGATTGGTTAACAGCAGTGATACCGCTTTTGCTATATCAAGCGTCGAGCCGCCGCCGATACCGATGATTGCCTCAGGCAGCTCCTCACTATAATCACGCAGTTTGGCCACAAGATCATCAATATATGATGTCTTCGGCTCATCATCAACGTTCACATGCAGAATAAAATCCCTGCCGCCAGCCGGAATACGCTCTTCCAGCGGACTGTTCTGAAATACATCATCAACAATAAATACCACAAATCCTTTGCCGGAGCGCTTTTCCGACAAAATATCATCAAGCTGGTTAAAACATCCTCTGCCAAATATAATTCGCGGCACTATCGCAAAATTCCTAAACATGGTAGCAGTACTCCTTTTCGTTTTGTAAAGAGATGATGAGAATTAAACAGTTCATACCAGAGGACCATTAGCAGAAGCGTTTTTAAATCTCAAGTTATTTGAGCAACAGAACGTGTGTCTTTGCGTGCAGAAACAGACTGTTTCCTCTATAATGAAGGTTCAGATTAACCCCATTCACTATATGTATAAAAAATCAGATGTCAGTACTTGATGAAAATAGTGTTTTCACCTCACTGAATCAGCGTGGCCCCCTGGCGGTGCGCGATGGTGTGGCACCAGGCACCCTTTTTACTCCCGTCACCAGAGCCTGGGTAAGGGAGTTGAAAAAAAGCAGAATAAATGTGACGAAGTACCGGGCCTTGAGAAGTCAGATTTTCGAATTTCTCAACATTACCGGCTACAGTGATATAAATGAGCTGATCGACGACCAGAAGGCCAGGGAGTGCTGCAGTTCAAGAGCCTATACCTTGCTGACAAACATGTTCGGCATTCAGGGGACAGAACCTGAGGTTAAATTCAGAGTCAATGAATATGCCCGAACGGCAGACGCTGTTGTTAATTCTTTGAAAGGCAAGATACTTGCCCCCTACGCTTCCCATGTGGCAATAACCAACGAAGTTGAAATAACAACTAATCCCGTCGACCTGCTGCTCATGATGTTCGATGACCGATATCACAAAAAAGCACGATTCGAAGCACAGCGAAAATTATCCCTGATGAGCCTTGCCGGCAGTATCGACCAGCGGGAACGAGAGATGAACATTGAAAACAAGTTTGCCTTATTCCTGGATTTTCTGAACCAACATGTATGGAGCAAAAAGCAGAAGATAGGTGAACACGATATCGTTTATCTGCTGTCACAACACCATGGCGATGAATTTTCCTGTTCCGATGTTAACGTCTTGCCAAAAGAAGCAGCGGCATCGGTGGTCATCGAAAAAGGTGTAAAATTAACCCTTCTCAAACGAAGGCGCTTCAGTTTCGGCGGCAGGGAAGTTCCGATCTACGTATCGATCAGGAAAAAACCGCCTGAAGCAAAGGTCTTAAAGCTCTTGCGGAAAAACGAAAAAAATCCGGCGGTGGCGGTTGACGATGAACTCGGATTGATGGCAGTACTGAATTCTGCCGCCGATGTCAAAATATTCCAGAACCACCTGACCCAGAGTGCCACCAAAGCCGATTCATTTATGATTCTGGAAGATATCTCGGACACACTGACGGGCGGGCACCACAAGGCCAGCTCAGCAGGTTCGTGCAGCAAAACACGGATGCTGAAATTCTTCGCTCGCCTCAGGGGAATGCGGGTGGAATTTATTATCCATACCAACCAGTCATGGGTCAACTACATGTATCAGCGTGACGTGGCCCATGATGAATACGAGGTGAAAAGATTATTCGATTCAGGTGTTGCAGAACTGTTGTTTCCTCACGACATTTACTTCCTTGATCATCAGACCGTCCGCAACAACATGATTCGACTCTTTCGCAAACATATTGAAGAGGCCTGGCTCTGGGAAAAAAACGGCTCCGGTTGACAATTGATTATTCCGGTCACTATCAGTCCGAGATTGGCATAGATTCCTTACGTAGCAGCGAGCCTGCTCAAAAGAAAGTAAGAAGCTCACCAGTAATACGCCTGCAGCAGCAAGAATCTCCTGTAAAAAATTGATCATTACCGGTTACCTCTTTTTTTTATTATAAAATCTCAGCTGATCGGCAAGACCGCTCTGACGATCAATTACACGTTCAACAACCTGCCTGCATAGTGGCGCTCCACTGCGTATCATGACCTTTTCCCTTGCACGGGTAACCGCCGTATAGAGCAGTTCCCGGGACAAAATCTGGTTATCTGTTTCCGGCAATACCACCAGCACTTCTTTAAATTCAGAGCCCTGGCTTTTATGAACGCTCAGGGCCCACGCCGTTTCATGCGATGGCAGCCTGACCGGCAGGTAACGGCGGAATGCTCCATCTTCCCGTTCAAACCAGACGAAACGTTCACGGCTTCCGGGAGATCCGGGTAGACAGATGCCAATATCACCGTTGAAGAGCCCAAGGTTATAGTCATTTCTGGTCACGATAACAGGGCGTCCCGGATACCACTCAGCTCTTCCGCACTCGTAGCCTCGAGCCGCCAGAATTCTCTCTATCGTTTCATTGATGCCGATGACTCCAAGTGCTCCGTTTTTCAGGGCACAGAGAATACGAAACGAATTGAGCGACTGAAAGAGAGCGGGCAATTTTTGCTCTGAGTCAAAATCCTTGACCTTTTTAAGGTATCGTTCATATTTATCGCCGCAAAAATCAGGCCAACCCGGTTCAGCTTTTACAACTGACGTCACCTTTTTATCCTCGATCATGCCTAGAGTCGAATCTCCGTCTCCATTATTGATGTGACCGGCAAGCCTGGATATTTCTTCATTAAAACGATGTGCAACTTGCAATTCCACAACATTTCCCGACAAAACTCGAATACATTCGGACAGCACCGCGCCAGATTCAACGGAGGCCAGTTGATCTTTGTCACCAAGCAGGATCAGACGGGCCCCCTTTGCCAGTCCATCCACCAGTTTGCTCATCAAGGCCAGGTCCACCATTGAAGCCTCATCAACAATCACCACATCCCATGGTAATGGCCGATTGGCGTTGTACCTGAACGAAGGAGAATATTTCCGGACTCCGAGAAGACGGTGCAGTGTCCAAGCCTCACGCGGCAGTAGATCTTTAATTGTATTATCAACAGTCAAAAATGGAATCTGGCTGGCTACTGATTCCCTGAGGCGCATGGCTGCCTTTCCTGTCGGTGCTGTCAATGCTATTCGGAGCCCGGGACCAAAATGAGTCAGCAGCAGGGTGACTATTTTAACCACTGTCGTTGTTTTACCGGTACCTGGTCCACCGGAAATAATACACAGTCCTTTAGTCAATGCAACTCGCGCCGCTTCCCGCTGATAGTCCTGTCTGTCAGCCGGAATGGAAAACGTGCTGTTGAGTAAACTCTCTATATTATCAATAGTATAGCTAACAGCGGCCACTTCAGTCATTTTCTCAGCCAGCCGTTTTTCATAGTGATAATAGCGGGCAAGGTACAGCCTGTTGTTGGAGAGGACCAGCGGAGTTTCCGCCGCTGTCGAGACAAGTGAGCAACGTGAAAGAAGCTGCTCCTGGCCTGCGGTTAATCTGAGACAGGTGTGTCCGGCCTGCATCGAAGAAATCAAGGACGTACAGAGCTCCTCCAGTTCATTTTTCAAGGACCCGTCGAAACCGGATCGGTCGCCCATAAAGGAGGCGAAGGTCTGGGCAAAGGCTGAAACCGGTAAGGCTTTCATGACGATTTATCCCCAAAACAGTTATCAAGCTCCAGCAGTATCTGCTCATCAGGGCAAGTGCTAAACACTCCCGACCCATCTTTCGCCGGATTCATCCCCCTGACAAAAAGATACATCACTCCTCCAAAGTGGTCTGCATAGGAATAGCCCGGCAGCCACTTCTTCAGGTAGCGGTGCACAACCAGGGTGTACAGCCAGTACTGCAGTCCATAGTTATGAGCCCTCATCGCTGAGATCAACGCATCTCTGCGGTAATCAGCCACACTGTCACCGAGATGGTTGGTCTTATAATCAAGTACATAATATCTGCCATTGTGATGACAGATCAAGTCTATATAGCCGTTGACAAATCCCTCCATCTCTCTGTACTGCAAGGGCATGTAGGTCTGCTCTGAACCAAGAATCCGGTTAAGGCTGTTCGTGGTTGTATGAGTCATAAAAAGAGAAAATTCTAACTCTTTCACCTGCTGTTCATGGGCAATATCTGCCAGGGCAAAAGAGGCTCCTGAATGCTCCGACTCCAGAAGTCTGGTGGTTACACTGTTTTTCAACAGTTGTTTCAGCCCGTCCTGGTCGACCTCAAGACCATGACGTTGACAGATCCGGCTGAGCTGTTCCCGGTCATAACGCTCCCCGGCAAGATCACCAAAATCTATCTTCTCAAGAACATTGTGGACGATATTTCCAAAGCGGACTCCTCCGGGGAGTCGACTGCTTTCAAGCACGCTGCTATCAACGCCCTTTTCATCAGATGCTCCGGCCGACACCTCCTCACTATAGGTGGAAAAACTCACCAGCCCGGAAAAAGAAGTCAGGGTCCTGCTTGTTTTAAATACCCGTGTGCCTCTTTCTTTTGCTCGCAAAACCACATCACCTGTGGCTGGCACAACATAATCGCAGATCTCATCAGTCGCTCCGTCAATCAACAGATGACTGTTATTGGTCCGGCTGCCCAAACGCTGGAAATAATTATGTTGATCATCAAAGTCGCAGCGGCCATCAGCAAACAGCATTTTCCCAAATGGCGACTGGAAAGAACCGGGGTTGCCTCCCCACCCTTTAATATCGGCCCAGAAAAGGTAACATCTCAGCTGGGCCCTGGTTATCGCCACATAGGCAAGACGCAGGTCTTCCTGCACTTCCTCTTCACGTGCCCGTTCCCTGTTTTCATCGAGGTTTTCAGATCCTAAATCCAGAATCAACCTGCTGTTCTTGTCATAACATCTGGTAATAAAACGATCTCCCCGGACAGAGCGACTTGCGGTCATCAGATATGGGCAGAAGGTTATCGGGTACTCGAGCCCTTTGGCTCCATGCATGGTAACAATGGCGACCGCATCACCATCGCTCTCCAGCCGCAACTCCATTTCATCGACGCCAACCTTTGAGGTGATCATTTTCTGAAGCCAGATAATGGTCTGCTCCATGGTGAGCCCCTGCAGCTGAACCATCTCCTGAACCAGTTCGCAGAGGTGCTGGATGTTGGCTATCCTCCTCTCACCCTGAATAAGGCGGGAAAGTTGTATAAAAATTTTCTCCTGGACAAGTAAGCTGTTAATCATCACCAGAAACCCCTGTTCCTGCCAGAGTTGATGATAGGACTGATATCTCTCGACCCACTCTCCCAAAAGCGATTCATCAGCGTTCAGCAACACAAAGTAATCACCGCTCAGACCGTACCAGTCGCAACTCAGCGCTGCCTTTAATCCAGCAAGATTGCCAGGAACAGCTGCAGCCCGCAAGACAAACAGCAGCTGCTCACACTCAAGGGTTTTAAACACGCTGGTTTTACTTGCAACGACAGAGGGGATCGAAACCTGGGCCAAGGCATCATGATAGTCCTGGGCCTGGCTGTTTGTTCGTACCAGAATTGCTATATGAGCAGGCTGAAGGGGCGTTGAAGATACACTACTTTGCTGTTCACATCTCTCAATCATTACTCTATTTTTTTGGCTGATGAGCCTGGCAATTTCACCGACAATCCATTTTCTGATTTGATCATGCGCCGAACCGCCGGACCATCGTGGCTGCGTGCCGACACGCTGGCCGAGTTGACAGTAGACCAGCGCCCCCTGCTCACCTTCTTTATCAAGTAAGCGGCCATCTTCATCAGTTCTGGCAGGTTCCACCCTTTTATACGGAAGTCCAGCAAAGAAACTGTCTGTCAACAAGTCGTTGACCGCTTCCATCAACCCCGGGTGTGATCTGAAGTTTCTGTGCAGCGTCAATATCCTTTGTGCCTTTTCCCTGGCCTGAAAATATGAAAAGATGTCGGCACCCCGAAACCGATAAATCGCCTGCTTCGGATCACCGATCAGGTAGAGAATATGTTGAGAAGTACTGAACAGTCCATTGAAGATCATCCACTGGGCGCTATCGGTATCCTGGAACTCATCAATTAGGACCATTCTATAACGCTGTCTGATCTTCTGGCGCAGCAGGGCTCCTTCCGGGTCGGAAACTGCTGAAGCCAGACGCATAACCAGGTCGTCAAAGGACATTTTCTGACGCTGCTCAAGCCTTTTTGGAACCGTCGTGCGCAATTGTCCCGCCAGTTCCAGACGAATCTCAAGGATCAGTTTCTCAACAGCATCAATATACAAAGGAACCACTTCGGCCGGCAGATCCCAGCTCGAGATAAATTCTTCCTTTTTCTCCAGCCCTCTAAGTTTCTTGCCGTTTAGCTGTGTAATCAGGTAGTCATATCTCAGCCATTTAATAATGTCAGGGCTTGGTGGCTGAGAAACAGCTATGCACTGCTCAATTTGCTGATACCAGTTATGATAGTTGTTGTGGAGATCCTTATTTAGATAGCCCTCACGGGCGGCTCCATCGAGTTTATCCAGTAGCGCAGAACTGTTTTTCTGCCACCACTGCTTACATTCAGCAAACCTGAGTTCGATGAGCGAACAGCAGTGGGCGACAGATCCTGGCTCTGGAATAAGCTCAGCCAGTAAGTCATCTGCACCGGCAACACTCTGGTAAAGTGACTCGGGATCGGGGTAATATTCGGTTACCAGTGCGCAGTATTGCTTATCAAAGCGATAAAATGTTGCTCGCCAGTAGTCGTTGACTATATTTGCTTTTATCAGCTGGGTATCACTGATCAGTTCAACATCAAAAAGCTGGCCGCTTTCAAGCGGCTGTTCAGTCAGCATTCTTTGACAGAAACCGTGAATGGTATGAATTCCGATACAGTCAATATCGAGCAATGCAAGATCAAGCAGTCCCACCGCTTTCTTTTTATCCTTCACTGCGGCTGCCCATGCTTTCAGGACGTCATTGTATCGTCCTTCAATATCGCTGAGGATGTTTTTCCCCTCTATCAGCTGGATCCTGATTCTCTCCTTTAACTCTTCAGTGGCGGCAACCGTAAAGGTAACAACAAGAATCTGGTCGATTTTGATTTTGAGTTCTGCCACTGCCCGAAGAACATGCATTGAAATGGCAAAGGTCTTGCCGGTACCGGCACTTGCCTCCACCAGCGTTATGCCACCCTCAATGGCGGTGGATGCCGAGGATAAAATCTGTTCAACAGCCATGTTCAGTGCTCCTCGTTCGAAACATGGGCCGTCTCCCAGAGCGGGACTATCAACTGCTGACAAAGTGCTTCAAAATCATCGCTCAAAACATCTTCATCGCTTTGATTTCGGTAGATAAGGTTCCATTCCGGTACATAATGATTGTCGATATATTTTGAAAACAGTTGCCGGGCAACAGCCATCGGCTCTTTTTGCCCCCTTGTTCTATTCAGCTGGTGTTGCTGTGCATAGAAAAATGAAGGTTCAACAAGCAGACTGCTAACCCGGCAGCTGCCGTCAACAAATAGATCGAATAAAAATGACAGGTCATCATCGTTTCCCATTTCCAGATCAAAGACAACGGTATAGTCACGTGCCAGAATATATGTTGGAAATTTCTGCTTTCGAACTCTAGCTGCGACCAGATGATAGAGCCAGCCAATGAGCAAATCCTTTCCTTTCAACCCTGCATACCGATATAAAAGTTGTCCGTTCTGGTAACAGTGGGGCAGGATTCCCTCAACAACATTTTGATTTATGTCCAGTTCAAAAGGTACCTCACCAATCGGCAGGCCCAATTCAAAATCTGATATCCGCTGAACAAAGCAACTCAAATGTGTCACCTCTTTTTCAAAGGATATGAGGCCGGGCATCCCAAGCGGCCAGCGTGATTCAGTCTGCAGCCTGGCGAGGATCAAGCCACTGTCCGTACCCCGCAGGAGTGACTCAACAATTTCCTGTTGCACGGAGTATTGGCTTAGATTGTCAAAGCTGAACAACTCGTCGTCATCTGGAAACAGCTCATTGTTATATGGATTTATTCCGAGAATATGGCGAACAAAATAGACCTGCGGTTGAGTAAAAAACTGGATAAGAGCAGAAAAATCGTATCTCCATTGTGTTTCAACCTCTATCGAGTTTTGCAGCCATACCGTACAATCATCAGCTGTACGGTCGTGTAGATTCGACGCCACCTGACAGAAGTGTTCATCATAGCTGAACAGATCACCTTCATTGGAAAAATACTTCCAGTCTGAGGGCTGAAGGGGATGATGGGCGGTGAGGTCATCCACCCCGTAATGGATTTGTAGACATTCCAGCAATTCGTTGACGACCACTGCAGGCGGAATCTTTTTATTCGTCCGTATTGACTGGCCAATGTAGCTCAGATAGAGCCGCTCACGGGCAGCGATAATAGCCTCAAGAAACTGATATCGATCATCGGCCCGGTTAGACCGGTCGCCATGACGGTATTTTTTTTCCATCAAATTGAAGGTTGAAAAATAGTCCTGTCTGGGAAACGAGCCTTCGTTGAGACCAAGCAGACAGATCATTCTAAATGGAATAGAGCGCATGGGCAGCATTGAACAAAATGTCAATTTTCCACTCAGGAAACCGCCGCTTGAGCACGTCTCAATAATTGAGCGCAGCCAGGTTTCAATAACCTGGAAAGAAACGGGCAGGCTGTGGTGTCGCGCGTATTTCTCTCCCATCTCGGTGAGAATCCCGTTGAGCGCAAGTAAATCGGGATGGTCCGGTTCAGCGAAAATGGCTGAACAAAGAGAACGCAATTCATCTGACCACTGCGCCAGGGTCTTATCATCTGCAAATGATAAAGAGCTCTGATCGACAATGTCTATTAAATGGCAGAGCCCTCCAAGAAGCTCACCGTTGCCACCCTCTATCCCGGTAAATGGCAGAACACCTGCTACCATCTCTTCACTGTCGATGGCGTAGCCCATTAACATCCGCTCGAGTCCTGACCTCCATGTCCCGGTTTCACTGGCAATGCATGTGTCCCTGAGCCGCTGCTGTCCGGAGAGTCCCCAGCGGATGCCACTCTCGATCACCCAGTGGCGGATGGCCTCAAGATCGCCTGCCGACATTGAGAACTGAGGGAAAACTTCCGGTCTCTCCAAAATACTGACAATTTCAGTCCAGCCATATCTTCCGGAAAACAAGCCGAGAAACTGCATGAACGCATCGAAATAACGATTTCTCCTCCGCACATTTCGATCAGCAATAGTGTGATGAATATCGTCAAAGACAGCAGGAACAAGGAGGGCATAGTCCTGAATGTCAGGCGCCATGACGATAATTTCATGAAGTTCCAGGGATTGATCTTCATACATCCAGGACAGGATTTGATCTTTGAGAACCATAAGTTCTCTCATCCTGGAGTGACAGGAAATGACCTGAATTGAGGTATCAGCTTCCCTGCCAGGATGGCTGTTTATCTCAGTCTCGGAACCTGCAAGTATATCTCTTTGCAGCAGGTGTAAAAGAGAAGGACGATTGCCTTCCAGCGGATCCACAAAGGAAGCCTCTCCTTCACGGTACACATCGATCCGATCAAGCAGCAATTCTTGAAAATGCGCACCCTGGCGGCCGAAACTCACAAGCAGTGGATGATAGTCAAGGTCTTCGGCCAGTTCTGAATCATCATCCCCTCCGGCAGCAAGGATTCGTTTTGCCCGGACTCTTCTGCTCTCGATATCTCCCCAGTAAAGTTCACAGGGTGAGAGCAGAAAGAGATGCACGTCTATCTTTGCAGACAGCGTGTTTAGTGCCGATAGAAAAAGCGGGGGCATGGTGTGCAGGCCAAAAACAAGAATACGTCTGGGAAGTTTGATTTCATTTATATCCATGACCTGCAGTTGATTTATTAATCCTGAAATCACCTCTCCCCGGTGCAGCACTTCTGGTGATGCAGACCTGATCTTTCGCCAGAGTTCTTTCTGCCACACCTCCGATTCATCATGGGTAACAATTCTATTCGTCTCCCAGGCTTCAAGAATGTCCATTCTCATGATCTGGTATTGATCGAAAACATGCGCAAGCTGCCGGGCCAGCTGAAAGCGCTTAAGCTCAGACTGATCACCAGCCAGGTAAGCGGCAAGAGGTTTGAGCGGATCCTCAGTTGTATCGCGTAACAGACGTTCCAGCTGCCAGGTAAGTGCATCACGATTAAAAATCTGATCATCAGTTGTCAGACCGAACAGTTTACCCAGATAATCGATAAACTGTGTCGGCAGCATATAATCGGAATTACCCCACACCCCAAAATGTTCAGAGAGGTATTGAGAGAGCATTTTCTCCATTCCACGGCTCTGAATGAGAAACAGCTCTTTTCTAAAAAGAGTGGGCGCTGTGCCTTGAGAAATTATTGAGGCAAGACATCGGGCAAGACGTTCTGTTCTGTTAGAGGTATGCAGAATGAACATGAGGTGAGAGAATTTCCCAGAAAAAAAGATTCTTTGCTCGATTCGTTACCATCGAGAACCTTAAACGAGAGTATAATCAATTGACAGTGACAACCTGACCCCTTAGAATATCGGAAGTGTCAGTTATTTTTAACCAGTTAAGTCAACACCGGCATACTCCCAGATACCATAAATAAGACCGGCCATGATACCAATTGCAAAAAAAAGACGCAGTCGACGGTCCCAGGATATCTTACTGCCATCACCCATATATTGCAGCACGGAGATGATCAGGTAGGTAAAACCGGCAACAAACGGTGCGGTCTGAAGAATTTGCCAGAATGTTGCCATCACCGTTTCCTGCAAACTGTTACCAATCCGCAGATTAAACAGCAGATAAAGAATGGCTGAAAGACTAAACCTTATTTTTTCCTTAACGCTTTGCATATGATCTCATTAAATACACTCCTTTTCCCAGACACAGATATCTGTAAAGACAGACTCTACCCTCTTTTGCTGTTCTTTTCACCGATGCACTTCCTGCAGCCGATCGAAACGGACCCTGAAAGGGATAAACAGGCTGACTGTGATATTTTCATGGAACAGGGATTGTGTCAAGGACATACTCCTGTGCCTCTTGAAAAGAATCGTGAGCGCTTTGTTCATCTGATCAGGGATATCCGGGAGAGAAAAGACGATTATGGTGCACAGCTTGCATCCCTGACAATGGCTGCCATGTCCGCCCCGTCATCAGCGAAGCGGGGGGAATCAAAAAATGAAATTATCTCATCTCTTTTAAGCAGTCACTCACTGGCAATTTCTTCATCTGATGAAGAGATTGCGCTCTGGCAGGCCCGGCTCGTGCTGGCAATTGCTGAAATCCTGGAAAGAGACGAACACGAGCTCCAGCAAAATCTGAACATGCTCGACAGCCAGGAGCTGGAAATGTTCCGTTCATTGCAGGGTGATGACAGGGATGAAGATGACCCATTTGCAGAGTTGCAAAGGATTAAAGCCCGTTTAGAGACCAGAAAGCCGCAAGCTGAAAAGAATCGGTTTAAGGCCTGGCTGCAGCTCATGAACCGTTTTCAATGGCAAGAAGATCTGTTCTGGCTGGCCACCTCACAAGACAGCGCCGATCAGATCTTCAATTTATTTGAGAAAAAGACCAGTGGTATGGCAATTCCGGTACTCAGTCTACCGTTGCCTGCACATATAAATATCAGCACCACTTACCTGGTCAAGCAGATCAAAGATTTTCATCAGGATGCCAGTCAGATACACCTGGAAATAAAAAACGATCTTGAGAATCTCGCCCGGATAGTAGATTACGATCCGGGTTCAGACGACATGCTCCTGCCAGGCACCACCGACTGGGTTGAGAAGTGGAATATGATTCTTGAAGACCACTTTCCTGCCTCCAACCATGGACGATCAGCGGTCACCATCTACATTCTCCCCGACCATCCGATTGCAGATCTTGTATCACTCAATCATTTAAAACCTGATGGTGCTGGTTTTAAACATGGGTTACTGGGCGTATTTAAAAACTAGATAAAAAAATTAGCATATCGATACTATTCAGAATTTATGAGGCACGATGATTTCCACAGAACCAGTGCCCTGTTTATGATAGTGGTAGAGCATATTTTATGGGATTGTATGATCAACCATTACCACTCACAACCAGCAGAGTGGTAATGGCATCGGTTTGAAGGTAAAAGAAGTTACGACGAATTCAACTATTCCGGCTCGACCCCTTTACTATAATCAGTTATTACATCAGTAGCTCGAGCACGAAGTTCCCGGTCAAGCTGCAGCAAACCTTGCGGGTTATCGCCGATCAGCTTGAGCTGGGCAATAATTTCGTTGTCATTATCTTCCTCTTCAACCTGCTCGGTAACGTACCATTGCAGAAAAATCTGGGTCGCGTGGTCTTTTTTACTGATAGCAAGTTCCACTAAATCATTGATTGATTGAGTAATATACTGTTCGTGTGTCAGGGTCTGAGTAAACATGTCAAGCGCGTTCTTAAAGGTATGCGGTGGCTTATGAATTGTATCAAGCTTCACTCTTTCGCCCTGTCTCTGAAGATATTCATAGATTTTCATGCTATGAAACATTTCTTCGTGATACTGTACCATAAACCAGTTTGCAAATCCTTTAAGGCCGACATCCGCAGCATAAGCAGACATCGACATATAGAGATATGCTGAGTACATTTCTCGATTAATCTGTTCGTTAAGAGCCTGTGCTATTTTCTTATTAATCATTTGTGAGTAACTCCTTAAAGTCTGAATATATTCCGCCAGCAGATTAAATCAAATTGTTACAACAGGTTTTTCTATCTGCAATAACAAATCAGACAATACCGTGGCAATGTACTGATTTAAATTAACCTTATGGTCACTCAACAGGAAGTCAAGGAGGATGGCGTCGTAAAAAGTCCGATCTCCTTCGTTGTAGGTTATTGACAGACACTTGGCATACCATATGTATCGCCAAGTACCTGCCAAAAACACTACGCCTTGTATATCAAACTTTTTGACTTAGCCATCTGGAGCTTCGAATGACCTTTTTACGAGTTCATCACTATTGGTTCGCACCTATTTTCCGGAGAGATTAAACCGATTTCTCTATTGTTCGGTCTTGATAACCCGGTCGATTAATCGTTCAAGAGCGTCGTCAATAGATGACTTTGAATTCCAGGGAATGAAGTGATCTTTCTGTTTCAGAATTTGTTTGTCGAGCGGGGTATTGGCCAGTTTCTGTTGCAAATAATGTGCATTCGCTACCGGGACCAGTGGGTCCATGTCTCCGTGCACAGTGCTGACGGGGATTGTGATTTGATGCAACCTGCTGGCTTGAGCTAACAGATCTCGTTTTAGGCCTAAAAGCTCCTGGTTGGCATTATTGATGGTTCGTGGCAATAGCCATGAAAACGGTTTGAGAGTACCGATAGGCTGGAGCCAATGGGCCTCTTCCAGATCAGGGTCAAAAGCTCCGGCGAGAAGCAAGAGGCCACCGATGCTATCGGGAAAGTCCAATGCCGTCTGGATAGCAACGGATGCACCCAGTGAGTGCCCGACCAGGATGGCTTTACGATTGTCGGCCACGTTCAGGAATGGACTAATTGCCTGGGCCTGGCGCTTGAGTGAAACGACACTATTCCGGGGCTCGCTGAATCCGTAACCGGGACGGTCCAGAGCGATATGGTTGCGACCGTCGGGAACATTCAGCAGGTAATCAGCCCATCCGCTTGCGCTCCCAGGGGTTCCATGTATAAAGATAACTCGCCGGCCATCAATTGAGCCCATTTGTAGAAAACTTATGACATCATTTCCAGGTGATGGGATATTGATTGTTTTACGCTCAATGCTGGCCGTTTGCTGACCTGAGGCAACGGTGCTGATGGGGGCGCTGCGTCCGCTCAGGCAGGAAAATAATACTTTGTAGGCATGAGGTGGGGGCAGTATGCGTAGGCGCGGATATATGCTCGTGCCCTTGTCTTTTTTCATTGTAACGGCTCATTTATAGAGGAAAAGGTGGAAAACAAATAATTGGATGACGTGGAGCAAAAACGATTATGAAATCTACTGTATCAGTTTTTATCAATAACCTCTCTTCCTTTGATTGTAAGGGCATCTATGCTGAACGGTTTTAAATAAAGTGAATACTGAAGAAGGTGCACAAATATGGTATGCCTGCAATGGCATAACAGCAATATGATGGGGAAAGTATGCGATAGGGGAATAATGGCAAGCATCGGCCGGACAATAGACACCAAGGCGACAGAAACAACAGTGTCAAACTCGCCCAATTCGTTTCTCCTTTTGATTGCGATCTTATTGACCTAAGCCTACCAATGTTGGAGAGAGCAAGAGAAAGTGTTTCAGCAGTAAATAAAGGGGTAATCAGAACAGTTCAAGGGGATTTCAGGAGCATCAATCTTCCTCACCAATCATATGATGTAATAATTGCTGCTGCAGTTTTACACCATTTGCGTAATGATAATGATTGGGAATCAGCATTTGAAAAAATATATTCATGTACTGCACATGGTGGAAGTTTTTTGATAACAGATTTAGTGTCTCATGAAAAAGACCAGGTTCAATCTCTCATGTGGGATCGATATGGAGATTACCTAAAGTCTTTGGGTGGTTGTGATTATAGGGCAAAGGTATTCCGATATATCGACAAAGAAGACTCTCCTAGGCCGGTTACTTATCAGTTGGAGCTTCTACGCAAGGTCGGGTTTACCCACGTTGATATTTTACACAAAAATTCATGTTTTGCAGCTTTCGGCGGTTGTAAAAAATAGATGATCCAGCCGTTTAAGGCGGACTCGCTGAAGTTCGCCGCTTAACTTATTCAGCAAACATTATGTTTTTTGGAAAAATTGGTAGGCTGGCAAAAGGTTATAATCTTAACAGCGATGAAAAAGGATAAACGAATGAAACTAATGTCAATAATCGTGGCACTTTTTGTGTTGATGACTGCGGTGCCGGCAGTGGCCGTGCAAAGATCGGGTAACGATATACGAGTAGACTGTTCTAACCTCATCAGAACTGATTCATCAGAGAGCTTGTCCAAGGACAAAATTCTTGGTGTTGGCTATTGTATCGGACTGATAGATGGACTGGTCACATTTAATTACGTTTACGAGACCGTGCTTCAGGCCGAAGGAAAAGGGGAAGTGGTACAGATGTGTTTACCTGAGCGCATTTCGACAAGACAGATGGCCACGACTATTGTAAAATTTCTTGATGATAACCCCGGCAGGTTAGAGGAGTCAGGTCAGGCACTCGCGGCCCAGGCACTGGTTACTGCATATCCCTGCGATCAGGAGACAGAAAAAGAAAAATAGATTTATCGCGTTTTGCTTACGCTTCTCAAATCTCTTGATAGCTGGGAGGCTAGGTCGTTTGTCTGATATCCTGGAGTTAGTTTTCCTGCAGATCAGGAATATCGGCGAAGTAATCAAGAGCTTCCGGGTTTGCCAGCGTACTGATGTTCTTAACTGGTCTGCCATGAACAACCTCGCGTAATGCCAACTCGACGATTTTGCCTGATTCGTCAAACACCTCAACGGCTATACCAAGCCCGCGGCATTGAGATTCGCCGCGGTAGACTGGGAGGATTGGTGACCCAGTTTTGTGCAAATGTGTTATGGTCGGAAACCAAAGCAATGATGTAACCTCACAGGATATTTAAACAGGTGTTCATATGAAACTCAACGATCCCTTTGGCCGTCTTGAAAAACGGCATCAGGCAAGTTATGAAATGATGCGTGATGCCATGCAGAGAGGCGGTATAGTTACAGAACAGGCGGCGCAGGACGTAATTGTACAATCGAAAAACAGATCACTCAAATTTTTAAGTGTGGTTCTGGTGATCTTATTTTTGCTTCTCATTTTGGTCCCCCAATATATGCCTCTCCTTGCCTGTCTGGCTATTATAATGATTATCTGGGCTGTCAGATCAATGATCAGCGGAAAACGCTACGTTGACCGGTATATCAAAGAAGAAATACAGGGAAGAGCAGAGAAACAGGATCATTCTTTACCTGGTTAAACATTCCTGCAGGCGCTTAATTCACGATTTCAGTCTGATTATACTGGTAATTTTATTGTTCCAGTTCTCGACAGTGGTGCAGAGATAAAAATATACAGGGATAACTGCGATGACAACCAGCAACTCCATCAGCGGGGGCTCGCCGAAACCAAAGAGTTCATCTATGGAGCGGTACATGACTATATGAAACAGATATATAGAATAGGAAGCTTTGCCAATCCAGGCAAACAGGGAAAACTGGAGATTGTTTGACAGCAGATAAACTGCCGCAGTATAGAGAATTATTAGTGGGCAGATCGTTTTCGTGAATAATGAATAGAGGTAGTACGTACTATTCTGATACTTGAAGACAATCATTATTACCAGGACGACTGAAAACAACAGAATAAAGAAATATTTTTTTTCATATGAGGGAATCTGCTCCCAGGAATCAAGATAGTGCGGAAGGAACATCGAAAGGGCAAAAAGAAGCAGATACAGGAAGTAAACGTCTCTCCAGTGAAGGTGAATAAACCGCACGATCTTGCCGATTTCTGCCGGAACTAATGCAGAGTTCAGCAGTAAATTTGCAGCAATAAAGGTGATTACAAAAATATTCAGCGATAAAAACCGGTGCCTTTTAATAAGAATAAACAGCAGCGGCGCCAGCAGGTAACATTGAATGATGGCCGGTATGAACCAGTAGTGACCAAGCGCATGTATCCCCCAAAATGTCCATGAAAGCATTATATCGCCAAAGGTAAGACACTGAATTAAATAGGCTATTATAAAGAGCGGGTAAATACGGACGAGTCGGTTGAAATAGAAACGTAACAGAATCTTGAGTCGAGGTGTGCTTGCAAAGTCTGATCGTTCAAGAGAGTAATAGATACCATAGCCGCTGACGATAAAGAACAGACCAACGAAGAGACTGGCGAACCTGAGATAATCGCCTCTGAAATTTAGATTTAAAAAATGATTGATCAGAACTGCGCAGATGGCGAGCCCTTTTAAGCTGTTTGTCGAGCTGAAAGTATCTTTCATTATTGAGCGGTAGGAAGAGATTCAAAATTCTGTTGTTTATTACCATATTCATAACATTTTAATCAATGTTAAGCGTCTTTGGACGCATGAACGAAAGAATCAGCTTACATAATGATTCATTAAACAGCAGGATCCGCCTTGGGGAAACGGGTTGTTATTTGACAGGTTTAACCATTCTGCCGTTACTGGCAGCAATTGCACGATGGTTCTATCTGAGGTTTTGTGTTGCGAAAATGTACGTTACCTTTTAATTTCTCAATCGCTGTCTTTCAATAATTTTTTAGAATACTGAGAAGGTACTTACTTGGAAATGCCAGATCATAGAGAAAATAGGGGCAGATCATTGCTATCAGATTTTCTGATTCATATACATCCTCGCACTGTTCCGGTCGAGACAATAAGATTTTCATTAAGCCTCGGGCTTGGTGGGATGGCTGTTACATTGCTCTGCGTTCTTTTTGTTACCGGGCTCTTCCAGCTGTTGATGTATTCTCCCGGAACTGAAACCGCGTATCAATCCATACAATTGATGTATTCAGAGATTCCGCTTGGCGGCTGGATCAGGAATATTCATTTCTGGGCTGGCAATCTGCTTGTTATCGTAGCATTTCTTCATCTGTTGAGAGTCTTTTTGACCGGAGCCCTGCGAGATGGGAGACAACTGAACTGGATTATTGGCCTGGTACTGTTTTTTCTTGTGTTGTTTGCCAATTTCAGTGGTTACTTGCTGCCATGGGATCAATTGGCCTTTTGGGCTGTTACTATTTTTACCGGAATGTTTGGCTATATCCCGCTGTGCGGAAACTGGTTGATGCAGCTTCTGCGGGGTGGGAACGAGGTAGGAGCATTTACCCTGGCAAATTTTTATGCAATTCACGTTGGTATTATTCCTTTCTGTTTTGTGGTTTTCTGTGTCTGGCATTTCTGGCTTATCAGGAAGGCCGGAGGTCTGGTGCAGGTAAAGAGATCTGATACAACAAACATTATCAGGGTACCAGCGGTGCCCGATCTGATAAGCCGTGAGGCTGCGGTTGGTTTTGGTCTTGTTGGAGCACTTCTGCTTTTTGCCTCAGTTTTTGATGCGCCACTGGCCGAACCGGCGAATCCTGCTATGAGTCCTAACCCGGCAAAAGCAGCCTGGTACTTTCTTGGATTGCAGGAATTGCTGATGCACCTGCACCCGACCATTGTGATCCTTGTAATTCCGGTTCTCAGCCTGGTGGTTCTGGTTTTGCTTCCATACAAGGCGTCAGCTGTTCTGCCGGCCGGTAAATGGTTTGGAGGCGCGGGTGAGGGGCTGAAGTTTATCGGTGGCCTGGGGGGAGGTGCTGGGGTAACATTTTTTCTGGTGTTCCTGGATGATAAACTGATTCACGCTGCTGCCTCCCAGCAGGGGGCTGACATCTGGATGAGGGGCTTCATCCCTCTGCTGGTAATGATTCTCTCTTTGTTTGCAGTATACCAGCTTTTGTCAAGAAAATGGAAAACTGCACAATCAGGCGTCGTTCTTGCTCTGGCAGGAATTGTTACTGGAATAATACTCAGCCTCACAATCACTGGCATTTGGTTTCGTGGCCCGGGAATGCAGCTTGTTTTGCCTATTGGCTAAGGAAGAAGATATGGAGAAAAAGCAGCCTCAGCCTGGTTTAAAAGGCCGGCATCGAAGAACATTTCTTAATCGTCTCTGGGCCTTTTTGGGTATACTCGCCTGTGTTGAAGTCGGATGGCTTGGCAGCTCTATTCTGCGCTCAAGGAAGAGAAGATCCATGTCTGAACACTCGAGGGACCTAGTAGACGCAGGGTCGGTTGATGATTTCAAGCCAGGCAGTGTTACTCCGATTCCCGAAGGGCAGTTTTATCTTGCCTGCCTCGAAGACGGCAGTTTTCTTGCTCTGTCAAAGACCTGTACACATCTTGGCTGTTCAGTTCCATGGGATGACAAGGAAGGTAAATTTATATGTCCCTGCCATGGATCTACCTTCAATATAAAAGGAGAGGTCTTGACCGCTCCGGCGACAAGGCCGCTTGACTATTATCCTCTGCGGATTGAAAATAAAATGGTCAAGGTGTTTGCTGCAGCAGGTAAAAGACGCGGCTCCTTTGAACCAGAACAGGCAGTCAGGGTATAGGATGAGTGAAATGGAAGCAGGCAACAGGGGGCCTCGCTCTTTAACGACGGCAAAAGGCTGGGAAATAGCAGCTGTTTTTGCTTTTTTAATTATCCTCGTGTCACCTTTTATCTACCTTGCCCGGGATAAACACGCGATTACCACCTTTCAGCAGACAGAGGCTGTGTTTGTCGGCAGTAAGGGGTGTGTGACCTGCCACCAGACAGAATATGATAAGTGGCAGGGCTCCCATCATGATCTGGCGATGGACGTGGCCAATGAGGAAACCGTTCTCGGTGATTTTGAGAATATATCTTTTACTGATCCTCACAATGGAGTCAACAGCCGTTTTTTCAAAAAAAACGGCAGTTTCATGGTTGAAACAGAAGGGCCCGATGGTCAGATGGGCAGCTTTGAAATCACCCATGTGTTTGGGGTATTTCCACTTCAGCAATATCTTGTGCCGTTTCCTGGCGGACGGCTGCAGTGTCTCAATATTGCCTGGGATTCAAGGGATTCACGTTGGTATAGACTTCCTCCCTATGATGTCAGGGGCAGCGATGACTGGCTGCACTGGACAAAGGGGGGGCAGACCTGGAACGGTATGTGTGCCGAATGTCATTCGACTCGGCTCAGAAAGGAATTTGATATCGATTCTGATTCTTATGCAACAAACTGGTTTGAGATTGATGTCGGTTGCGAAGCCTGCCACGGACCAGGGTCAAACCATGTCAAGTGGGCAGAGCAGCCAGCGCTTGCCCGGCCGAAGTTAACCAACGATGGCTTGACTGTTGATTCCGGTAAAAAGGGCAACCGTGAGCAAATAAACCTATGTGCCCCCTGTCATTCCAGGCGTTTTCAGCTGGGAGATAATGATCACGGTCCCGGTGAGCTGCTTGATAAAATGGTGCCGGCCCTCCTTGATGAAGGACTCTATTATCCGGATGGCCAGATTCTCGATGAGGTCTATGTCTATGGTTCATTTACGCAAAGCAAGATGTACATGAGGGGGGTTAGCTGCAGTGACTGCCATGATATGCACAGCCTTGAGCTTCATCAGAAAGATAACGATCTCTGTTTGCAGTGTCATCGAGGTGAGGAATATGATACAGAGAAACATCATTTCCACAAACGCGAATATCAAGGAAAACCAAGTGATGGCCACCTCTGTGTGAAATGCCATATGCCCGGTCGCTCCTATATGGGGGTTGATTATCGTCCTGATCACAGTTTACGGATACCTCGACCGGATTTGAGTCTGAAAATGGGAGTTCCAAACAGCTGTTCGGCCAAGGGGTGTCATGACAACAAACCGATAGAGTGGTCAGCTGAGCATTACACCAAATGGTATGGTGAGAAGCAAAAGCCTCATTATGGTGAGATTTTTGCTCAAGCCAGGCAACGGAACCCCGAATCAGGTGCAGAACTCATAAGACTGGCCAGTGACGGATTGTTGCCGGTCATCGTAAGGGCCACAGCGTTGTCCCTCCTCAGTGGATATCCCGGAGAAGAATCGATGGCAGCCTTCCAGAAAGCGTTGCAGGACGGGGAAGGATTGTTGCGCTATACTGCCATTCGCTATATGGATACAGTCAGCCGGGAGACGCTTCTGTCGCTCATCGCGCCGAAACTGTACGACAAACTGAAGGCTGTCAGGATAGAGGCAGCCGTGAGGCTTGCAGCCATTCCTGAATCATCGTTGCGGAAAGATGATCGTGAAGCCTTTAAGGAGGCCTTAGCCGAGTATCGGCAGGCGATGCTTTACAATGCTGATTTTGCTGCTCAGCGATACAATCTTGGAAATCTGGCGATATCCCAGGGGGACAGTGAGGCAGCAATTGCCTTGTTTGAAGCGGCTTTACGGATTGACGACCTGTTCTATCCGGCCAGGGTAAATCTGGCCATGGAGTTTAACCGCAGGGGCGACAATGACAGAGCCGTAAAATTACTCCGGGAAGCGGTATCCCAAAACCCCCGACTCTATGAAATTGCCTATTCACTTGGTTTGCTCCTGGCGGAAATGAAGGATTTTTCTGGTGCGGCGCGCTATCTCGGGCAAGCAGCAGACGGCATGCCGGGCTATTCACGTGCCAGATATAACCAGGCCCTGGCGCTCCTGAAAATGAAAAAATTGCAGGAGGGTACAGCGGCTCTTGAGAAGGCTGTCATGATAGAGCCTGCTAATGAGGAGTACTTTGTAACGCTTGCTAATTTATACTTGAGTTCCAGGCAGGATGAAAAGGCCAGACGGTTGGCAGAACGGATACTCGATCTCGTCCCTGATCACAACAGTGCTGCTCAATTAAAAAATTCTATTCCCCGGAAATAACACGTTCTGCAATGTCAATTTCTTTGTCACCTGGCCTGGAGATTAACACCAGGTGACAAAGGATCAGGGGCTTACAGGTTCATTTCTATTCGGCTTACGTTCTGACGTGCCTTCAGGGCTGCAAGCGTTGTGAGGTTGAAAATATTGTCAGCTTTTGATCCCCGCTCAATAATGTGCGCTGATTTTTCAAGACCGACCAGAATTGGCCCGACTGCATCTACCTTGCCGAGTCGCATGAAAAGTTTATAGGCAATATTTGCCGCGTTCAGATCTGGGAAGATCAATATATTAGGCTCTCCTTTCAGACTGGAGAATGGGAAAATTTCTTCTCGTAGCTCGGTATTAAAGGCAATATTTGCCTGAATCTCACCCTCTATTTCAAGATCAGGTGACATTTCTTTGGCAAGCGCCGTCGCCCGCGCAACAGAAACAGCGCTTGGCGTGTCGGACGAGCCAAAATTTGAATAGGAGAGCATTGCTACTTTAGGGGTAATGTCAAACTCCTTGACAAATTCAGCGACAGATATGGCGATTTCTGCAAGCTGCTGCTCGTTTGGTGAAATGTTTATTGCTGTATCTGCAAAAAAGAGGGTGCGGTTTTTGAATACCATCATGTAGACACTGGCCACCGTTTTCTTTTCGGTGCTTTTCCTGATACAGGAAAGTACTCTTCGCACCGCATATGGATAGGGCAGAGACTGTCCATAAATCATACAATCTACGTCACCGCTGCTTAACATCATTGCTCCGAAATAACCGGTGTCACGACGCATCATGTCAGAGGCATAGGGTAAGGTGATACCTTTACGGTGTTTTCTTGAATGATAGTCAAAGGCGTATTTATTGACGAGATCCGGTTTGTTTGCCGGGTCGATAATCTCCATCGTGTGCTCAACAGCACCGTATTTTTTGAGCAGTCCTTCTATCTCATCTTTATTACCAAGGAGTACCGGCGTTGCCAGATTTTCCTCCATCACATGGATGGCGGCGCGGATAATATTCTTGTTGTTTCCTTCAGGGTAAACAACACGGACCGGTTTCTTTTTTACCCGGTTGGTTACATATCGCAGGATTGACTTTGAGATACCAAGGGTTGACTCCAGATGCTCAGTGTACTCCTGAATGTCGTCAAACGGTTTTCTGGCAATATTAGTGTCGATTGCAGCCTGGGCAACTGCTGGAGCGATGCGCAGCAGGGCGCGCGGGTCAAAAGGTGTTGGGATAAGATACTCCGGGCCAAATACAAAATTCTCGGCACCATAGGCCTGTAAAACCTGATCAGGAATATCTTCTTTAGCAAGCGCTGCGATTGCCTTTACTGCGGCAATCTTCATTTCAGTGTTAATTGCTTTGGCACGTACATCAAGTGCTCCCCTGAAAAGAAAAGGAAAACAGAGAACATTATTTACCTGGTTCGGGTAGTCACTGCGTCCGGTGGCGATGATGCAGTCCGGCCGTGCCTTCAGTGCCTCGGGATATGAAATTTCCGGTTCTGGGTTGGCAAGGGCAAAGATAACCGGTTTATCAGCCATCGATTTTACCATATCAGAGGTGAGGGCACCGGCAACACTTACTCCGCAAAACAAATCAGCACCGTTTACCGCATCGGCCAGGGTTCGATTCGGGGTGTCAGAGGCAAAGCGCTCTTTATAGGAATTCATGGACGATTCTCTGCCTTTGTAAATTACCCCTTTTGAATCGCAGAGCGTCAGGTTCTCTTTGTTCAGCCCGAGATCCACAAACATCTGGGCACAGGCCAGTCCCGCGGCTCCAGCACCATTAAAGACGGCTTTGACTTTTGAGATATCCTTGCCTGTAACTTCGAGGGCGTTGAGGAAGGCAGCGGCGGTAATGATGGCAGTACCATGCTGATCGTCATGGAAGACCGGGATATCAACCTTACCCTTTAATGTCTCCTCAATGTAGAAGCATTCCGGCGCCTTGATATCTTCAAGATTGATGCCGCCAAATGTGGGGGCAATTAATTCGCATGTCCTGATAAATTCGTCAGGGTCTTCAGTGTCAACCTCGATGTCGAAGACATCGATATCAGCAAATTTTTTAAACAGAGCGCCTTTGCCTTCCATGACAGGTTTTCCTGCAACCGCACCAATATTTCCAAGTCCAAGCACGGCGGTACCGTTTGATATGACCGCAACCAGATTGCCTTTTGCAGTGTATTCGTAGGCGTCTTCCTTGTTTGCGGCAATCTCTTCACAGGGGCGTGCAACTCCTGGACTGTAAGCCAGAGATAGATCTTTCTGGGTGGAAAAAGGCTTTGTTACTATAACTTCGATTTTTCCTTTGCGGCCTGACCGGTGATACTCAAGCGATTCTGAATAAATATCTGTACTCATCAATTTTTCTCCCTCTTACCTGCAGCTGATTACGTTTGGGATTACCTTATAAAAAAATTACTGGACATACCAGAAAATTGTCAAAATTACATATTGAAACAGCATGTTAATTCTGGTAAGACCAGTTGTCAACAAGATCAATTTATTTATAATATATGCTTAATGTCAAGTCTACTCCTTTTTATGATTATCCCAAAAAGCCTCTATCACGAATAAATAGAAAAAATGTTGTTTTGTGACAATGAA
>RCNC010000052.1_pt1 | contig 54594 bp, 56 predicted proteins | sample 2041301 | NCBI WGS metagenome assembly RCNC01 (sample SAMN09708231, study PRJNA481090) | Marine sediment metagenome, whole genome shotgun sequencing project. | biome: marine sediment; feature: ocean; material: sediment; isolation source: Sewage treatment plant 13A marine sediment (STP13A) ...
ACCCCACAGCGGCCTTGGTGCGTGGGCGGCATCCACAAACGGCTGCACGATCTCCCGCAGCGGGTGGGGTTTGGTTTGTTCCGTTATGCCGTCACTCTCTGCCATGTCGTTCACCGTTGCCAATATTCGCCAGACTATTATGCACTCGGTTGAACGTTGGCGTTAAGGCGGAATAAATTGGTGGGGTCGTAATAGTCGAGGATTCTCCACATTGCTACGTGCTCCCAACTATTTGCACCAGCGGGTAGAATGGTTCTTTTGCCTCGCGGGAAAATCTGCATGACCAAACAACGCTTCACCGGTACCGACCAGTACGTCGCTACCGAAGACTTGATGACCGCTGTGAACGCTGCAGTTACGCTGGGGCGACCGATCCTGATCAAGGGTGAGCCGGGCACCGGCAAGACCCAGTTGGCGGAGGAGATTGCACGCGGACTGGATCGCCCATTGCTGCAATGGCACGTCAAATCCACTACCAAGGCACAGCAGGGCCTGTACGAATATGACGCCGTGGCACGGCTGCGCGATTCGCAGCTGGGAGACGAGCGGGTCCACGATATCGCCAACTACATCATCAAGGGACCGATGTGGGAGGCGTTTGAGCAGGATGTTCAGCCCGTGCTGCTAATCGATGAAATCGACAAGGCGGATATCGAGTTTCCCAATGACCTGCTGCGTGAACTCGACCGGATGGAGTTTTACGTCTACGAAACAAAGCAGACAGTGGTTGCCAGACATCGCCCGATCATTGTCATCACCAGCAACAATGAAAAAGAGTTGCCGGATGCTTTCCTGAGGCGTTGTTTTTTCCACTACATCCGGTTCCCCGACGCTGACACCATGCGAGATATTGTCGAAGTGCACTATCCGGGCTTAAAAAAGGAGCTGTTGAGCGAAGCCCTCAACGCGTTCTATGGCTTACGTGACGTGCCCGGTCTGAAGAAAAAGCCCTCAACATCAGAACTGCTGGACTGGCTGAAATTGCTACTGGCAGAGGATGTGTCGCCGGAGGTGCTTTCCGGGGATGACCGGCGCAAAACGCTGCCGCCTTTGCACGGCGCCCTGTTAAAGAACGAGCAGGATGTTCATCTGTTTGAGCGGCTGATCTTTCTGAATCAGCGTGAAGGCCGTTAGGCTGCCGGGAAGCGGTACGCGGATATGTTGATACGGTTTTTCTTCATGCTGAGGGATGGCGGGCTGAAAGTCTCCGTCACAGAGTTTTTGACGCTGCTGGAGGTTCTGGAGAAACGAATTGCGGGCTACAGCGTCGAGGAGTTCTACTATCTGGCGCGTGCCTGCCTGGTTAAGGATGAGTCCTTGTACGATCGATTTGATCGCGTGTTTTCGGAGCATTTTAAGGGGATTCAGCAGCTTTTCGGAGAAGATGATGCTGATATTCCGGAAGATTGGTTGCGCCGTCAGTTCGAGCGTTTGATCTCAGAGGAGGAGAAAGCGCAAATCGAGTCTCTTGGTGGTTGGGATCAGCTGATGGAGACCTTGCGCAAGCGCCTGGAAGAACAGCAGGAGCGCCACGAAGGCGGTAGCAAGTGGATCGGAACCGGCGGCACTTCGCCGTTTGGCGCTTATGGTTACAACCCTGAAGGCATCCGTATCGGGCAAGAAGGATCGCGACATCGGCGTGCCGTGAAAGTCTGGGACAAACGGGAGTTCCGTAACCTGGATGACTCGCTTGAACTGGGAACGCGAAACCTGAAAGTGGCTCTGCGCAGGTTGCGCCGTTTTGCCCGCGAAGGCGCCGCCGATGAGCTGGATCTTCCGGACACCATCGAATCAACGGCCCGCAATGCCGGGCTGCTGGACATCAAGATGGTGCCGGAGCGGCACAATGCCGTGAAGGTCCTGCTGTTTCTGGACGTTGGCGGCTCAATGGATGATCACGTCCGGGTCTGCGAAGAGCTGTTCTCCGCGGCCCGCGGCGAATTCAAGCACCTGGAATATTTCTACTTTCACAATTGCGTCTACGAGGGTGTCTGGAAAGACAACGCCCGCCGGGGCGCCGACCGCACACCGCTGATGGATGTGCTGCACAAATACTCCGCCGACTACAAACTGATTCTGGTGGGCGACGCCACCATGAGCCCTTATGAAATCCACTATCCTGGTGGCAGTGTTGAGCACTGGAATGAGGAATCAGGCTCGGTCTGGATGCAGCGCTTGCTGGATACCTATTCGAAAGCCATTTGGCTGAACCCGGAGCCACAGCAACGCTGGGAGTACACGCCTTCGATCCGGATGATGTCGGAGTTGATGGAGGAGCGTATGTACCCGCTGACCGTCAGCGGCCTGGAACAGGGCATGCGCTCACTGGGCTGATTTGCGTTTGAAAATCAGCCATGTTGATATGTTAAATAACCTACGTTAGGTATCAAACGATGGACAATCCAACAACACTGCTTGTAGCGATCATGTATGTCACCATCGTGGCAACCGGGTTGGTCAACATACTAATGGCCCTGTCGGATATCGTTGGTGGAATACGGCGTGCTGATCCGGTGCACACCGGCTGGATAGTTTTGGTCCTTGTGGCCTATTTCAGTTTTTTCTGGGAAACCACGGCCATACTGGACATCGAAGGCTGGAATTTTCTCTCGTTTATCAGCTTTATTATTGGGCCCGTCATCCTTTTATTTGCGACCAACCTGCTCCTCGCACCGAACGAAGATGAACCGGTCGCGATGATGGATGACCACTACTTCGAGCAAAGCGGGCGGTTTTTTCTGCTGTTGTCGCTGGTGCAGGCATGGACAGTTGGTCTGGATGTTGCCTTCGACAACGTGGGTGGCGCAACCTACGCGACTGTAGGCATCGGCGCTTTGTTTCTGGTTTTGATGATTTCGAGGAACTACAAGGTGCACTTAACAGGTCTGATTGCTACCGGAATTGCTTTTCTGGCACGGATCGCCCTGCAGATGATCTAGGCTGCTAAAAACATTAACGTATCGAAAATTTCCTTTCAGGTGGTCTTTTCCCGTAAAGTGGTGGCCTTGCGCATTCGCGCTGATTACAGGTTTCTTTAGCTATATGACTATTCTGCAAGATAGAAAAAGCGCTTATACACGCGAAGATCTCGTGCTCTGTGGGACGGGCGGTTTATTCGGTGAGGATACCGGCAAGCTTCCCACTGGGAACATGCTGATGATGGATCGTATTGTCGATATTAATGCGGACCAGGGCGAACACGGAAAGGGAAGCCTTGTTGCTGAGTTTGATATCAATCCCGATTTATGGTTTTTTGACTGCCACTTCGTCCGGGATCCGGTTATGCCGGGATGCCTTGGCCTGGATGCCCTTTGGCAGCTGTGCGGCTTTTTTCTGTCCTGGTCGGGCTGTAAGGGAAAAGGCAGAGCACTTGGCGTAGGCAATGTGAAATTTACCGGTCAGATTTTGCCTACAGCCAAAAAAGTTACCTATGAATTGACCATGAAACGGGTGATCCTGCGTAGATTGAGCATGGTCATTGCAGACGGCACAGTGGCCGTCGATGGACGTGTAATTTACACTGCCGAGGACCTCAAGGTCGGGCTTTTCCTTTCAACAGACAATTTTTAAGGTATCTAAATATGCGACGTGTTGTAGTTACGGGTATGGGAATTGTTTCTTGCCTGGGGAATACCAGGGAGGCCGTTACAGATTCACTGCGGCATAGTAAATCAGGCATCAGTTTCAACGAACAATTCCAGGAAATGGGGCTGCGCAGCCAGGTAAGTGGTGCGGTCGACATCGACCTGGTCTCGCTGATTGACCGCAAGCACAAGAGGTTTATGGGGGATGCCGCCAGCTATGCTTACATCGCACTGCAAAGGGCGATTGAGGATGCGGGCCTCGACAACGAGGATGTGTCGAATGTACGCACCGGTCTGATCGCCGGCTCGGGCGGCGCATCCAGTGCAAACGTCGTATGGGGTGCAGATAACCTGCGCGAGAAAGGTGTGCGCCGGGTCGGGCCTTACCTGGTCCCGCGGACTATGAGCAGCACAGTTTCAGCCTGTCTATCAACGCATTTTTCCATCAAGGGTCTGAACTATTCCGTCACCTCCGCCTGCGCGACCAGCACGCACTGCATCGGGGTCGCGATGGAGCAAATTCAGTGGGGCAAGCAGGATGTGATATTTGCCGGGGGCGGTGAGGAGGATGACTGGACCCTGGCCATGATGTTTGACGGTATGGGCGCGTTGTCATCAGGCAACAACGATCATCCCGAGTTGGCTTCACGGGCCTATGACGCTGCACGCGACGGTTTTGTGATCGCGGGTGGAGGCGGCATGCTGGTACTGGAAGAGTTGGATCACGCTCTGGCTCGCGGCGCCAAAATTTACGCAGAAATAGTGGGCTACGGAGCTTCCTCAGATGGGGCCAACATGGTGGCGCCTTCCGGCGAAGGTGCGGTGCGTTGCATGCAACAGGCAATTGCCATGGCGGACAGTCCGATCGACTACATCAATACGCACGGCACCAGTACGCCGCTGGGTGACATGGCCGAGCTGGGTGCCATGCGGGAGTTGTTCGGCAGCGACATGCCACCGTTCAGTTCCAGTAAATCGCTGTGCGGTCATTCATTGGGCGCAGCGGGCGTACAGGAAGCCATCCATTGCCTGTTGATGCTGGAACATGACTTCATGGCAGCCTCAGCGAACATTACCGAACTGGATCCTGATGCAGAGGGTTTACCTGTGCTGCTGGAAACCAGGGAACAAGCAGGGCTGAACGCAGTGATGAGCAACAACTTCGGCTTCGGCGGCACCAATGCTTCGGTCGTTTTCCAGCGCTACCAGGCGAGCTAGCTGGGGTTTGTATGCGTAGTTGGTTAGTGTTGGTGGTTTGGGTGATGGCCTGTGCGAGCGGCTATCTCCAGGCAGATGAGCCTGAAAAGCAAGCTCTGTTCTGGGTCGAACGCAGCAAAAATGCCAATATCATTCAGTATGACGCGCAAGTCGGGCCGGACGGCAAACTGTATCGCGATGAGCCGGTAGTAGGCTATTGGGTCCGGCTGGCCAAAGAGGGCCAGGTTGAGGAAATGTCCTGGCTGCAGTGGATTTTCGCGTTCGGTTTTGACATCAAGATGAGCGCTGACGGCGACAGCGCAATAATGATCATGCGCGGCGGTAAGGACCGCCCCATTACAGTCAGGCGCGAAGGCGACCGGTTATGCGCCGTCCTGATGATGGAGGGTGCACCTGCCTGCATCGAAAAAGCTTACATCAACGCTAAACGCAAAGGGCTACGCTTCAAGGTCTATTACCTGGATTTCTGGGGTTTTGACACAGTGACCGGGGAACACCGTTACGAGCGAATCGTCCCCGACTAGCCTGCTGGCATCAATTCCATGGCAGCGATAACCGTCGCTTCCACCCCTGACTTGACACTGGGCCCGGGCTCAACCTTAAAGAAGGGAGAGTGGTGCGGCGGGGGTTTGTCCATTTCGTCTTCGGGTGTTCCGCCCACCGAGAAATAAACCCCTTTCACGCCAGTTTCGGGTTGTACGAAGTAGGAGAAGTCTTCTGCGCCCATGCCATCACGGGGAAAGGCAACCAGGTATTCAGAACCCATTTCGCGGGTCACGGCCGCCAGCACCCGTTCAGCAGTCTGCCGGTCATTGATGGTCGGTGGTGTGGTCTCAACAGGCGACCTTATTACTTCCGGCAGCAGGTCCTCAGGCAAACCAAACGAGCGTCCTACGCCATCGGCAACACGGTCGATCCCATCCAGCAACAGCAGACGAACTTCAGGGTCGTCGGAGCGTACGGTCAGCTGCATGTCTACCCGCCTGCTGATGATGTTGTGCTTGGTTCCGCCATGAATGGCGCCCACAGTTATCACGCCGGGTTGCAGGGGTGCGATGCTGCGGCTGACCACGGATTGCAGGGTCACCACAATCTGCGAAGCGACCAGTACCGGATCGATACCCATGTGCGGGTAGGCACCATGCGTGCCAATGCCGTGAACGATGATATCGACCGCGTCAGAGCTGGAGGCGACAGCATCAAGGGGGATTTCAACCTTGCCGGAGGGCAGCCCGGAACTCACGTGGAACGCCAGGGCATATTCCGGCTTCGGGAAGCGTTCGTACAGACCATCCTCCATCATCGCCCGGGCACCTGAAATGCGTTCTTCAGCCGGTTGTCCGATCAGCACCAGCGTGCCTGACCACTGGTCCCGGCGTTCTGCCATCTGGCGGGCTGTGCCGATCAGTGCGGTGATGTGAACGTCATGGCCACAGGCGTGCATGACCGAAAACTCCTTGCCGCTCGCATCCACCTGGGTGGCCTTGGAGGCATAGGAGAGTCCGGAGTCTTCCTCCAGGGGCAGGCCATCAATGTCTCCCCGGATCATCACGACCGGTCCCGGTCCGTTTTCCATGACCGCCACTATGCCTGTGCCACCCACGCCTTCGGTCACGTCATAGCCCAGCGCTGAGATTTCGGCCGCCATCCGTTTCGCTGTCTCGAATTCAAAATTCGACAGTTCGGGGTTCTGGTGGAAGTGGACAAACAACTCTTCGAGGTTGTTGTCGTAGTCGGCAGCGATGGATTCGCGCAGGTTATCGGCGGCGAAAACACTCGGGACGATAGCGATGACTGATGTCAGTAAGGCGAGGGAAACGGCCTTCATGGAGTTCTCCGGCAAATTGATAAAGCGGTAAGCCTAAGGGTTTAGCGGGCAGGTATCCAGAAACAGTTAGCTACATCGAATCAGAAAGGTGATGTAAAAAATATTTGACACGCGTTGTGATGTAAAATATATTATACATCATGACAATTATGTTTTACTTTGGAGGGCGAAATGAATAATGGATTTAACGAAAACTTCCAGTGGATCAACCTCTTGGGTGTCGTCGGTATATATGGATACTATTTTTCGAAAATTCTTCCCCCCAGCGGACCGGATGTGACCGCTGAGCAGATTGTCTTTTTCACGGTGTTGCTGGTGCTGCTGGTCGTGGTCTACATTATCGGCGCCATTCTGTGCGTTGCCATTGATCGCTTCAAAGACCCTAAAGAAGATGAACGGGACAAACTTGTCAGGCTGAAAGGGCGTCGCAATACATCCTATGCTCTCGTCCTGGGGACGTTCGTAGCGATGGCATGTGCTTTTTTCACAGAGGGTAATTTCTGGGTGGTGCATGCGTTGCTGGGCAGTCTGGTGGTTGCACAGCTGGTAGAGTCTGCAACCCAGATTTTCTACTATCGCCGGGGTTTCTGAGATGGGAAAGACAAAACCCCGTATTAGCAACAACATCCGTGCCTTACGCTTCAACCAGGACGAGATGACCCAGTCGGAACTTGCAGATAAAGTTGGAGTGACCCGTCAGACCGTTTATGCGATTGAGAAAAACAAGTACTCGCCATCTCTGGAAGTGGCCTTCCGTATCGCACAGGTATTCAATGTTTCACTAGACGAGGTTTTTCAATACCAACCGGAACTTCCTTGAAAGCAGGACATAAGTGAGACCGCCGGCTGCCCCGGCGGCGGCCTGCAACAGCAACCCGCCGGTGGTTCGTGCGATGGCGACCGGCGTGATGCCAAACGCCAGGTTAAGCGCCAGGTGAATGCATACCAGCGCGGTAGCACCGGCAACGATGTAGAGCGGAAACCGCCATTGGCCCCGGTAACGGCAAATCAGCGCAGCTATCAAGAAGGCAATCAGCAATCCGAAAGCGACCATGGGTAGAAACATTCCGGCCATTCCGCTGATATCCTGCAGAGTCATGGCTATACGCTCATCAAAACCCAGCGCGACGCCCATCCCCGAGAGGCTGGATACGACAGATTGTGTGGCCGTAATGGATGCCAACAGGTATGTCACCACCACTGCTGAAAGGTAAATAGCCAATCGGGTGCCGAGAAATCTGATTAATGCCAGCCAGTTGTTCATGTATGCTTCTCTTTTCGTACCCTGCCAGCATACCGGAGGTGGCCTGTCGTGATCATCAAAAAGTCGATTTTGCTTGTTGTGGCGCTGGCAATGGCAATGCCGGTATTTGCAAGCGACTACCTCATCGAGACATGGACCGATGGTCTCGAGCTGCCCTGGAGCATCGCTTTTCTGCCGGATGGTACGGCGCTGGTCACGGAACTCGGCGGTACGTTGCGCCGTGTTGATGCATCGGGCACGGCCGGTGCGCCGCTGGAGAATGTGCCGCCGGTCTACTTTGCCGGGCAGGGCGGTTTGTTTGATGTGGTGCTGCATCCGGATTTTGCGCAGAACGGCTGGGTGTACCTTTCCTATGCCGAAGGCGACAAGGGCGATAACGGTACGGCCGTCGCGCGGGCCAGGTTGCAGGGAAACGCACTGGAAGACATTGAAGTCATTTTTCGCAATTTCACCCGCAAGGATACGCCGGTGCACTACGGCGGCCGCATGGCTTTTCTGTCTGACGGTACGTTGTTACTGACCACCGGCGACGGTTTTGACTACCGGGAGGCCGCCCAGGATATCGACAGTGGCCTGGGTAAAGTGCTGCGCATGAACGACGATGGAGCCGCGGCCACGGGTAATCCCTTTCCGGGTTCTCCATACGTGTACAGCTATGGACACCGCAATCCACAAGGACTGGCTGTGGACCAGTCAGGAACTGTCTGGCTGCACGAACATGGTCCAAAGGGTGGGGATGAACTCAACCGGATCGAAGCCGGAGTGAATTACGGCTGGCCGGCGATCACATTTGGTGTCGATTACAGCGGTGCCGTTATTTCACCCTATTCAGAATGGGAAGGCATGGCGCAACCGGAACATTACTGGGACCCGTCGATTGCACCTTCGGGCCTGGCCATCTACGAGGCTGACCTGTTTCCTGGCTGGAAAGGCGATCTGTTCGTGGGCGCGCTGGTCGACCAGGAAGTTCGTAGGCTGGATTTATCCGCCGGTGAAGTGAAGGCTGAAGAAAATATGTTCAATGAGATTTCAGCTCGCATCCGGGATGTGCGAACCGGTCCCGAGGGTACGCTTTATATCCTGACCCCGGACAAGATCCTGAGGGTGTTACCGGCGGATCAAAGGAATTGAAGAGATGAGGTTGCTGACCGTTCTCTGTCTGCTCCTTTTTACCGCATTGCTGTCGGCACAGTTTGATGAGGTTTCCATCGAAACCACCCACGTGAGTGGCGCCGTTTACATGCTCGAAGGATACGGTGGGAACCTGGCTGTGATGACGGGTGAGGATGGAGTTTTGCTGGTCGATGACCAGTACGCGCCGTTGACCGACAGGATCCTGGCAGCGATCGCCGTCATCGACCCGGGCCCGGTACGTTTCCTGATCAATACACACTGGCACTTTGATCACACCGGGGGCAATGAACAACTGGGGGGCATGGGTTCGGTGATCGTGGCCCATGATAATGCCCGCCAGCGCATGAGCGCCGACCAGTTCATGGCGGTGATTGACCGGACGGTTCCTGCATTGCCAGAAGACGCCCTGCCGGTGGTTACTTTTAATGATCAAGTGACTTTTCATTTCAACGGTGAAGCCGTAACGGCCTACCATGTGGCCAAAGCGCACACCGATGGAGACAGCATTATTCACTTTCCCGCCAGTAACGTGATCCACATGGGCGATAATTTTTTCAATGGAAGGTATCCGCTGGTGGACCTGAGCAACGGGGGTTCGGTGACAGGCATGGTTGATGCTGTGCAGTTTGCCCTGGGGTTATGTGAATCAGGCACCAGAGTCATACCCGGCCACGGCCCGTTGGCCAATTGTGCTGACCTGGAAAGTTTCGGGCAAATGCTGGCCGATGCCACCGAGCGGGTCCGGGAGCTGATGGCCGCGGGTAAGAGCCTGGATGAAATAATCACGATGCACCCGAATGCGGAACTGGATGAGCGCCTGGGGACTGGGTTTATCAAGCCTGATCAGTTCACCCGGTTTATTTATAACAGCCTTTCTCAGGGGGCAAGTTGAACGCCGACCAGATTGGGTTTGCGACTCATTCGGATTTAAACCAAGACCATCGCCGGATGAGATATCTGATGTTATAGTTACGGGTCAGCCTGCTTATGCGGGCACCCGGGTTAAGGCTTGATACATGAAGGAGCAAGGAATGAAATCAGTATTTTTTAGTCGCGGAAAACTGTTGGTCGGTCTGTTCGCGATGGTGTTCTCCACCGCCTCACTGGCAGACATTCAGCTCGAACCCACCTGGGTTAAGGAAGGCGTGGACTGGGGGCAGTATTCGAAATTCGAAGTCAAGCCTTTGAATATTAGCGATGTGAAAGTCATCAAACCGCCTTTTGCTGTCGACGACACCAGTGAATGGACGCTGGATATCAGCGATCTCGAGGGTATGCAGGCGGTATTCCGGGATATAATGAAAGCAACACTTTCCGGGAACGATGGTTACCCGGTGGTCTACACGGACGGTAAGGATGTGCTGGAAGTTGAAGTTGAGATTCTCAACATCATGCCGTGGTTGAAACCGGGAAGTGACACCACAATCGATGGCCACGAAGTGACAACTTTGGGAAGCGGGGAAATCACCGCGCGTGTCGAACTTCGGGACTCACGTACCCGTGAATTGTTGCTGTTGATCGAAGGTGAAAAAGCGATTGGTGAGCAGTACCAACAATTCACGCGGGCCAACAATATCTCCAATATCGATTTCATGTTCAGCAGGTTTGCTACCCGGCTGAGAAATTCAATGGACCGCGTACACGGTAAGTAATCCAGCGATTCAGAAAAGACGAGGCTGTCATGGGAACATGACGGTCTTTTTTTTGATTCTTGTCATGCAAGCCTGAGCACTTTCTTGGATAATTCCCTGCTATGAATTCAATAAACTCCTGCGATATTTCAGTTGCCGTCACCGGATCGGGTGGCGCCGGTAGCATTACGGCGGGTGAACTGCTGTTAAGCCTGGCCGGTAAGAATGGCTGCTTCGGCATGATGCGGCGGTCTTTCGGCCCCCAGATACGCGGTGGCGAAGCGGCAGCACTGGTGCGGATCAGCCACTCGCCCGTAGAGTGCATGAACGACACGTTCGACTTGTTGCTGGCGCTGGACTGGCGGAACGCGGACCGGTTTGCAGAGGAAGTCGCACTGCGGTCCGACAGCCTGATCATCGCAGATCCTTCGGCCGGAGATATCCCGGAATCTATCCGGAATCTGGGCGTGGATATCATCGAGGTCCCCATGAAAGCCCTGGCCAAAGCGGTGCCGGCCGGGCGCCCCAATATGATCGCCCTGGGCTTGCTTGCACATTGGTTGGGCTTTTGCAGTGACGATGCGGGCAGGCTGATTGACAAGGTGTTCGGCAGAAAGGGTGAAGAGATCGTTGCGGGTTCACGAGCTGCTTTCAATGCCGGGTTCACCGAGCCGCTGATCGTTGAAGCGCGCGAAGCCAGGCCCAGGGCCGAACGAGGGCAGGGAGCGGCTGTTCAGTCGCGCTGGCACTTCAATGGCAACCAGGGTTGTGGCCTGGGTGCGATACGCGGTGGGATTCGCTTTGCCGCTGCGTACCCGATCACGCCGGCCAGCGACTTGCTGGAATGGCTTTCTCCCCGGCTGGAGCAACTGGGCGGCAGTCTGGTGCAGGCGGAGGATGAGCTGGCGTCGATCAACATGGTGATCGGGGCATCGTTCGGTGGTGTGCCCTCGATGACTGCGACCTCGGGCCCCGGGCTTGCACTGATGACCGAGGCCATGGGCCTGGCGGTCGCATCAGAAACACCGGCAGTCGTGGTCAACGTCATGCGCGGCGGCCCATCAACCGGAATTCCTACCAAGTCAGAGCAAGTGGATCTCAACATGGCTTTGTACGGTCTGCATGGCGATGCGCCTCACCTGGTATTGGGAGCCCTGGACCATGCCGATTGCATACTGACCACCGAGTGGTCTGTCAGGTTGGCAGAGGCGTTGCAGACCGTGGCGATCGTTCTGACTGACCAGAACCTGGCCCAGTCCACCGTGCTGGTGCCTGAACCGGAGTATCAACTGCCTGAGATCAGCAGTAGAAGCACGGCCGGCTCGCAGGAAAATTATTTACGCTACGACGTGACTGATAGTGGTGTATCTCCAATGGCCATACCGGGAACCGCGGGCTCGACTTACGTCGCTGACGGCCTTGAACATACTGAGAGCGGAAAGCCGTCCACGGCGGCCTCGGATCACCTGGCCCAACTGGACAAGAGAGAAAGAAAAATCAGTTCTTTTGATTACGGCGACCACTGGGCGGATATCCGTGGCGAAGGCGCCACAGCCATACTCACCTGGGGTTCGACTGCCGCTGTTGTGCGCGAGGCGCGCTCCCGTTTGCAGGCCGCGGGCCATGAAGTGAAAGTAATAGCGCTGCGCCTGCTGTTACCGGCCAGCCCGGATAAACTGGCGCAGGAGCTCCAGGGTATCGAGCGCGTATTGATCGTTGAACAGAGTCATTCACGCCAGTTTTATCACTACCTGCGGTCCTACTATGAAATAGGCGCGGAAACCCGGACGCTGGCCCGGCCCGGCCCGCTGCCGATTACACCGGCCGAAATCGTTGGTCAGATCGAGAACTGGAGCTAAACATGGAGCATGCAACGCAGGTTATCCCGATCAAACCCAGGGACTACAAATCAGAGCTCAAGCCGGTCTGGTGTCCCGGTTGCGGGGACTTTGCCGTACTCAATGCGATCACCAAGGCGCTGGCCTTCATGGAGCTGCCGCGTGAAGATGTCGCATTGATCAGCGGTATCGGTTGTTCATCTCGAATTGCTGCTTATACCAGCCTCTACGGCTTTCATGGCGTCCACGGGCGGGCATTGGCCCTGGCGGCCGGGCTCAAGGCTGCACGGCAGGACCTGACCGTGCTGGTGGCCGGCGGCGACGGCGATGGATTGTCAATTGGCGGAAACCATTTTATCCACGCCTGCCGGCGCAACATGGATATGACGTATATCATCATGGATAACGAGGTCTATGGCATGACCAAGGGGCAGGCCTCGCCGACCACGGCGCCGGACTGGACGGCCAGCAAGCTGACACCGCAGGGTACCGGGATCAGACCGTTTCAACCGGCCGGCCTGGCACTGACCGCGGGCGCATCTTTCATTGCACGTGGCTTTACCGGAGACCCCAACGGGTTGGCGAAAATCCTGGTCGCAGCTATCCAGCACAAGGGCTTTTCTTTCATTCAGGTGCTCAGCCCCTGCCCTACTTTCAGGCCGGAGCAAATGCAGTGGAAACACCACGTCCGTGCATTCGACGAAGAAACTACCCGTAATCCGATTGAAGCCGCACAACGAATCCAGGCCGATGATGGCATGAGCATGGGCATTATTTTCCAAAACGAATACCCGGTATTCCGGCCCGGCACAGGTGTTGACGCCGGCATGGGATCAATAGAGAGCGAGTTTACGGTATGAGCCTGGCAGAAAAAATTTCAAACTTGCAGACTTTCCTGGCCTATTCGGTGGCGCTGGAAGAGGAAGCGGCCGAGCGTCATGACGACCTGGCCGACATGATGGACGTGCATAATAATCCGGAGGTGGCCGATACCTTCAGGAAACTGGCCCATTACAGCCGCCTGCACGCGCAGGAGATCCGGGATCATGCCAGGGGGCACAAGCTGCCGGTGATCGCGCCCTGGGATTTCGGCTGGGAAAACATGGAAGGCCCGGAAACAGCGGATATCGGTGCCATGAATTACCTGATGAGCAATCGGCAGGCGCTGAAAATTGCCATGGGTAACGAGCAACGGGCCCACGATTTCTACTTCCAGATCAGTAAGGAAAGTCCGGACCCTGCCGTACGTACCCTTGCCGGAGAGTTTTCGGAAGAGGAAAAAGAACACCTCGAGTTGCTGGAAAAATGGCTGGAGCAATACCCGGAATCAGAGGAAGAAATTGCCTTCGATCCGGATCCGGCGCATATGCCCGAGTGAAGCTCAGTCGTCCTTTTTCGAAAGGTCGAACTTCTCCCAGTAATCCGCCACGGTCTCCTTCATCTCCTTGCGCAGCAGCAGGATGCCGATGATGTTGGGGATGGTCATCAGTGCGATCGCGATGCCGGAGAAGGTCCAGATGATGGTCGTGTCGATGATGGACGCAGCGAAAAAGCCCAGCACGTACAGCACACGGTAGTAGCGCACGTATTGTATGCCCCACAGGAACGTGACCGCCCGGTCACCGTAGTAAGACCAGGCAATCGCCGTGGAGAAAGCGAACATCAACAGGCTGATCGGAATTATAAACCGGCCTTTTTCTCCCAGCATGCCGCGGCTGAATGCCTCGGTGGTCAGCGGTGCACTGTGGATCAATGAACGTCCGGTTAACTGCAATTCGGTCGCAGCACCGAAAATTCTGCCATTCTCGACCGGCAGGGTGCCTGTAAAGTTTTCTTCCCTTTTGGTGTTGACCAGCACCACATCCTCGGCGATTGAACGCGCATGGATGACGGTCACCTCATCCTGGATCCTGCCGTTTTCCACCTGCAATGGTCCGTTGAAACGCCTGGCGCCAGATTCTGTGCGCGGATTCAGGAAATGGAACAGCTCCTGCTGATGTTCTGCGACTTCTTCGTTGTATATGCCTTCGAGAATTACGATGTCAGTGCGCTGAAAGACATTCTGGTGCTTCTCTTTCCATACGCCGGAAGAGAGTAGAACCATGCCGGTAAGCGTGCAGATGATGATGGTGTCTATAAAGGGCTCCAGTATGGCCACCATGCCTTCTGATACCGGATGGTCGGCCTTGGCAGCAGCATGGGCTATGGGCGCGCTGCCCTGACCGGCTTCGTTGGAGAACAGACCGCGGTTCACGCCCCGGTTGAACGCGTAGGCCAGCGTGGCGCCGAGGAAACCGCCGGTCGCAGATGATCCGGTGAATACATCGCCGGCAATCGCAGCGATCGAGGGTCCGATGTTCTCAGTGTTGGCAAAAATAACCGACAAGGCCCCGAAAAAATACACCACGGCCATTATGGGTACGAGCTTGGAGGTTGTGGCCGCGATGCGCTTGATGCCGCCCAGGATAATCATGGCCAGCAGGATGGCCAGCACCAGGCCGGTCGCAGCCGGATGGATGCCAAAAGCCGAGTTCATGGAGTTGGCGATGCTGTTGATCTGCGGCATGTTGCCGGTGCCGAACGAGGAAATGATGGTGGCCAGCGCGAACAGCACCGCCATCCATTTCATGTTCAGCCTGTTTTTCATGTAGTACATGGGGCCGCCGGCGGCGCTGCCGTCCGGGGCGAATTCCCGATACTTGTGGGACAGGGTGACCTCGACAAACTTGGTCGTCATGCCGAGCATGGCCGTGACCAGCATCCAGAACAGGGCTGCGGGCCCGCCGAGATGGATTGCCAGCGCAACGCCGGCGATATTGCCGGTACCGACGGTGCCCGAAAGCGCGGTTGTCAGCGCACGGAAATGGGTAGTATCGCCGCGGGCGCCCTTTTCATCATATTTTCCGGACACCATGCGTAAGGCGTGCCGGAAATAACGGATCTGCGGAAATTTAAGATAGAGAGTGAAAAACAGGCCGGCACCCAGCAGAAGATACACAAACCAGTTTGATCCGCCGATGTAGCCATCGATCGTGGCAAAAATCTCGTTAAGAGCTTGCATGAATGTCCCTCGTAAGCGGGCATATGATACCCCGATGTAGCATTTTTCGGTTTACCCGTTTGACCACCGCTGCTTATTCACAGAAGATAAGCGACCTAGAGAGGAGCCAGGTAAATGACATGTAAGCTGACGATGACACTAATTTCGGAGCACCAGGAAGGAAATTGTGGTGAGGACTGGAAATACGATCTGGACGTCAAGGTGTTCCACGAGGGACTCAAGGGCGAAGGCCAGGTCAATGTGCCCAAGCACAACCTGGAAGCAGGCCCGGTGCGCGAGCCACACGGTTCGCCGCAGCCACTGGTAATTTTTGAAGGCGAGTGCCTGACCGAGTTGCTGGTCAGAATTGAACTCACGGCTACCGAAGTCGATATGTTCGTGAATGATGTGGGCAAGGCCAGCAAGGACATCCGCATCGAGTGCCCTGGGCCGCATGGTGACAAAGTAACCAAAGAACTCGATGTCGCCGCAGGCGTCCGTGAATCTCCCGGTATCCTGAATAAAAACTCTGTTTTCACCGTCAGGGTGCGGTTTACGCTTACCTGCGATTGAATTTGAGACAAAGCGCAGCCCCGGTCGGATAAGGCGTAAGCTCTGTGCGCACTGTGCGGGCTAGAATGTCGGGATGATGATCAGGAACCTTATTTGTAATCAGCAGAGGCTGTTCTGGGTTCTACACCTGGGCGGCTGGTTTGCGTATGGGGTGTTCGTCAAGTACGGACTTACCCGGGCCATGCTGGAAGATACTGCTCCCGGCTATTTCCTGTACGTAATGATCATCACGGTGATCGCCATCGTACTGTCGCTGGGGCTGCGCTACCTGTACCGCGCGCTCTGGAGTCGTCCGCTCTGGATCCAGGGCATCGGATTCCTTCTCGGCAGTTCGATTGTTGGCTATCTATGGCTCAAGGCCCGTACTTTTATTTACGCCCCCTGGTTCGAAGCTTCGAAGAGCAAGGAGTGGCTGGAAACAAAGGGTCAGGCGGCAGAAATATACGAGAAATTGTCGTACATGGATGTCTTCAGTTCGGCCTGGACCATCATGGTGGCCTGGAGCGTGCTCTATTTTGCCATCAAGTACTACCAGATTTTCCAGGAAGTGCAGCGCAGCGCGTTGAAATCGGCCGCGATGGCTCACGAGGCGCAACTCAAGATGTTGCGCTACCAGCTCAATCCACATTTCCTGTTCAACACACTCAACGCGATTTCCACGCTTATCCTGGAAAAACAAACCGAACCGGCTAATCGCATGGTGACCCGCCTGTCGAGTTTTCTGCGCTATTCGCTGGATAATGACCCGATGCAGAAAATCACGCTCGACCAGGAACTGGCAGCGCTGAAGCTCTACCTGGATATCGAAAAAGTACGATTCGAAGAGCGCCTGAACCTGGAACTGGATATAGGCGAGGAGGCTTCACAAGCCCTGATACCCAGCCTGCTTCTGCAGCCGCTGGTCGAAAATGCCATCAAGTTCGGTATTGCGCAATCGGAGGAAGGCGGGCGCCTGCGCATTGCCGCCAAGGTCTTTGCCGGCGACTTGCTGCTGGAGTTGAGCGACGATGGGCCTGGCGTCAAGTTGGTTGATGGGTGCATCCCCGACGCCAATGGAGTCGGCCTGCGCAATACTCAGGAACGTCTGGCCGAACTGTATGGAAACAAGCACTCTTTCCGCCTGAGCGAGACCTCTCCGCACGGCCTTACGGTCAATATCCGCATTCCTTTCGAAACTGTCTTGAAATAGTCCTTCAAAAGCCCAAAACTTATAGATTAGGTTTAGTTGAAACGACTTGGGCAATCCGTGTCGTTTATTTCATTTAATTACTTAATGAGGATGTTCAGATGTCTGAAAATACACTCAAGCCGGGAGTTGTCACTGGCGAAGGCTATAAAATACTGGTCAAAGCAGCGAAAGACGGCGGTTATGCACTTCCCGCGGTAAATGTCGTTGGCACCAACAGCCTGAATGCGGTCATGGAGGCTGCAGCAAAGGCCAACTCAGACATCATCATCCAGCTGTCCAACAGCGGTGGCGCATTTTATGCCGGTGCCGGGTTGGAAGACGGATTCAAAGCCAAGGTTTTGGGTTCGGTCGCGGCCGCTCAGCATGCTCACCTGCTGGCTGAGCACTACGGTATCTGTGTTGTTATGCATACGGATCACGCCAACAAAGCGTTGATCCCCTGGATCGAAGCCCTGCTCGACGAAGGCGAAAAGTACTACGAGCAGCACGGCAAGCCGCTGTACAGCTCTCACATGCTCGACCTGTCTGCCGACCCGATTGATTTCAATCTTAGTGAATGTGCCCGTATCCTGGAGCGGATGGCGAAAATCGACATGTCGCTGGAAATTGAGCTGGGCGTGACCGGCGGTGAGGAAGACGGCATTGGCAGCGAGTTCGACGAAGCGGCTGATAATTCCAAACTGTACACGCAACCGGAAGACGTACTGCGCGCCTATGACCTGCTTAACCCGATCGGACACTTCTCGGTAGCGGCCTCATTTGGCAATGTGCATGGTGTGTACAAGCCTGGCAACGTGCAGCTGCGTCCCGAAATCCTGAAAAACTCCCAGACCCTGGTCCAGGATACCCACGGAACAGACGGAAATCCGTTGAACCTGGTATTCCACGGCGGTTCGGGTTCCGAAAAGGCCAAGATTACCGAAGCGGTTGGTTACGGTGTGTTCAAGATGAACATCGACACCGACACCCAGTTTGCGTTCTCTGCACCGGTTGGCGAATTCGTCAATGAGAACTCGAAAGCCTTCCTGTACCAGGTTGACCCGGAAGACGGCACGCCCTTCAAAAAGTTCTATGATCCGCGCAAATATCTGCGGGCTGGAGAACTGGGCGTGGTGGAGCGTTTGCTGGAAGCCTGCGATGATCTGGGATCAAAAGGCCGGTCGATAGCATCCGCTTAATCGGCTAAACGGTAAGCAAGGGCCAGGCACGAAAGCCTGGCCCTTTTTTTCTGTACACTTGGCTCATGCCCCTGGTTCAACATTCAGATCTGCCTGCTTTTTCCCGGCTGCGTGAACGCGGCCACGAGGTGCTGTCGCTGGACCGTGCCTTGCACCAGGACATTCGTGAACTGCACGTTGGGTTTCTGAACATGATGCCGGACGCCGCGCTGGAAGCGACCGAACGGCAGTTCATTGGCCTGGTGGGTGGCTGCAACCGCATCGCACAGTTTTTCGTCTATCCGTTTTCCCTGCCGGGCCTGCCGCGGGGCGAGGCCACGCTGGAGTACATCGACCGCTATTACAGCACCTTCGAGGACCTCCAGGAAACCGGGCTGGACGCCTTGATCATCACCGGTGCCAACGTCGCCAGTCCCTTACTCGAGGCTGAGCCCTTCTGGGACCCGCTGATGGAGGTTATCGGTTGGGCCCAGCAAAACGTGGCATCAACCCTGTGTTCCTGCCTGGCTACCCATGCAGTGCTCAAGCATTTCCACGGCATTGAGCGGCAACCGCTGCCGGCGAAGCGCTGGGGTGTTTACAGCCATCGGATTGCAGGGTCAGGCCATCCCCTGCTGCGGGAGATCAATACCCGTTTTAACGTTCCGCATTCCCGCTATAACGATATCTCCAGGGAGCAACTGGAACAGGCTCAATTGAGTGTGCTGGTGGAAGGTGAGGAGGGCGGCGTGCACATGGCCGTCAGTCCGGACCAGTTTCGGACCGTATATTTCCAGGGCCATCCGGAATACGACACCAATAGTTTACTGAAAGAATACCGGCGCGAAGTGTTGCGCTTTCTGAACGGTGAATTACACCATCCGCCGGCCTTTCCCGAACATTATTTTTCTGATGAGGCAGCAGGGATTGCAGCACGCTTCGTGAACGACTCCGAGCAGGCTTTGCGGACGGATAGGCCCCTGCCTGATTATCTCGAATCGGAGATCGCGCCTCACCTGGACAACACATGGGGCGATACCGCCAAGGCCATCATCGCCAACTGGCTTGGATTGGTTTATCAGCTGACTAACCTCGACCGGCGCAAACAGTACATGGAAGGCGTTAATCCCGATAATCCGCTCAACCTGAAGTAGAGGACACCCTATGAAAGACCAAACTCTGGCTATCCATGCCGGATTCAAGTCCGATCCCGAAACCAAGTCTGTTGCTGTGCCGATTTACCAGACAGTCGCCTACGAATTCGACGATGCTCAGCATGGTGCGGATCTGTTTAACCTTGCGGTTCCGGGCAACATCTACACTCGCATCATGAACCCGACCACGGCGGTGCTGGAACAACGCTGTGCCGAGCTGGAGGGCGGTATCGCCGGGCTCTGCCTGAGCGCGGGCAGTGCGGCGATCAACTACGCGATCCTGAATATTGCCGAGCAGGGCAACAACATCGTAACGATGCCCATGTTGTACGGCGGCACCTACACGTTGTTCAAGCACATGCTGCCGAAACTCGGGATCGAAGTGCGTTTTGCGGCCGATGACAGTGTCGAGGCCATGCGCGGCCTGATTGACGACAAGACCACGGCGGTGTTCTGTGAATCCATCGGTAATCCGGCCGGTAACATCGTCGACCTGGAAGCATTGGCCGACATGGCCCATGAGCACAGCGTGCCACTGATCGTTGATAACACGGTGGCCACGCCCGCCCTGATCAAGCCGATCAGTTGGGGCGCAGACATTGTGATCGAGTCCTTGACCAAGTACATGGGTGGGCACGGCAATTCATTGGGTGGTGTCATCGTGGATGGTGGTGAATTTCCCTGGGCGGATTACCCGGAAAAATTTCACATGCTGAATGAGCCGGAGGATTCGTATCACGGGGTGGTATATACCGAGGCACTCGGTGCCGCTGCCTACATCGGGCGTGCCCGCACAGTGCCCCTTCGTAATACAGGGGCCGCGCTGAGCCCGATGAATGCCTTCCTGATTCTGCAGGGTATACAGACTTTACCGCTGCGTATGGAAAGGCACTGTGATAATGCGATCGCCGTGGCCAAATACCTGCAGAACCATCCAGGGGTGGCCTGGGTAAATTACGCCGGCCTGCCCGACTCTCCGTACTACGGCCTCGCGCAGAAATACACCAACGGGCGGCCGTCCGCTTTGCTGACCTTCGGAATCAAGGGTGGGTACGACGCCGGGGTCAAGTTCTACGATGCTTTACAGATGTTTCTGCGCCTGGTGAATATCGGCGACGTAAAGTCACTGGCGGCACACCCCGCTTCGACTACCCACCGGCAGCTTTCCGGTGAGGAGCTGACTTCTGCCGGTGTTACGCCTGACATGATCCGCCTGTGTATTGGTATCGAGGACATCGAAGACATCATTGCAGACCTGGACCAGGCTCTGAATGCAGCCAGGTAAACTTTTTTTCTATTTCAACGGCTTCAATTCGGCCATCCGCGACGATTATTCGGGAAGCCCGAAAATCGTTGCGGTGGCTGATTTTGCACAGAGCCGGGGATACCAGTTTGTCCCGGTGTCGATCTGTTACCGGGAGGCCGGCAAGCACAGCCTGGATATCCTGGCTCGGGTCGGAGACGAGGCGGATGAAGTCATTTTCTGTGGTTCGTCAATGGGTGGCTGGTTCGCACGTATCATGCAGCTGCTTCTGGAACAGCAACGCCCCGCGATCAGAACAGCCTCGATTGCATTCAATCCGGCATACCACCTGAGCATGTACGGCCACCTGTTAATCGGGCCGCAGCTCAACTACGTTACGCAGGAACAGTACGAATGGACCATGGAGCATAGTGACGGTCTGCGGGCGCTGGAAAAGAGTGTGCAATTCGGGGCGCCGTCCCCATTCTTCGTTTACGTAGATGAGGGCGATGAGGTTATTGGCTGGGAACGCAGTGCGGCCAGGCACTCCTCTATTTCACGGTTCATCTCGTATAAGGGGGGTTGCCACAGTTTTGATCACTACCTTGAAGCGTTGGAGGATTTCGAAAGCGTATTCACCAAGTGACAGTCAAAGGACAACTTGATAGGATAACTGCCCCTTGAATCACAAAGTACAGAGCTATGGCCATGTTTGACAAGCACAAAACCGGTAAGCAAAACCCACCTGAAGTACACGAACCCAAAGTCAGCCAACCAGCCCCGACGATGAGTACGCCGGCGCCTGTTTCCCGCGCTGCGATCGCGATGATCGGGCAGGGCATCAGCGTTGCCGGTGACGTCAAAGCAGACTCCAGCCTGAAAGTTGAGGGCCGGATCGAAGGGCGTTCCGTGCAGTGCGCGGATGAAGTTGATATTGCCGAAAGCGGGCAGGTGACTGCCAACATCATGGCGAAGGTAGTGAAAGTTTCCGGAACGGTCTTAGGTGACATCGGTGGTACCGAGAAAGTCCTGATTTCGCGGACCGGCCGGGTGCAGGGCAACATTATTGCGCCCCGCGTACAACTTGAAGACGGTGCGCTGTTCCGCGGCAGCATCGACATGAACCCTGCTGAATCTGCTGCTGCCGGTAAACCTGCAGCCGTGAAGCCTGCTGCGGGTAAAGCAGCACCTGCTGATAAAAACCAGCGGCCTGCTACGTCTGCGCCATCGCAGAACAAACCAGCTGCGCAGTCGGGCAGTAAAGAGCCTGGTCTCAACCTGAAGAGCGGCTAGAGACCCTGAATTCGAAGTCGTCCCGGGCGGACGGAAAAAGTGAAGCGAAACACATTCGATGAGTTCCGTTGCCAGAAAAATCGAGTCCGGGGACGATGTGCCCCGGACAGGACCCCTCAAGTCCCGTCAGCCGAGTAAGCTGTTCCCGTCATTATTCCGGGCGGTGGATGCGGATCATCGGCTGACGGTTCTGGAAATCGGCCCGGCGCTGCCCGAAACGGTCGACTTTTTTTCCCAATACAAGTGCCGTCTCCATTTCGTTGACCTGATGCACGAACCCTTCGTTCGCGATCAGCAAGCGAAGCTCTCAGAAAAAGAATTACGGCACGCGTTCGAGGAGCAATTTCGGTTTGCAGCCGACACGCGTATCGACATATGCATGTTCTGGGATTTTCTCTCTTACCTTGATGATTCTGCGCTGCGGGCCTTTAACTCGGCACTCCGCCCATGGACGCACCCGGGAACAAGGGCGCATGGCTTCGGCATGCACCACCTGGCTATACGCATGGAAAACATCCATTACGGGGTGATTGACCAGAGCACACTCAGCACCCGCGAGCGCCGTTCCACTCTCTTGCAGTCCTATCCACATTCGCAGATCGAGATGCACGAAATGATGAATTGCTTTGATTTTGAGCGCGGCCTGTTGTTACCCGAGGGTAAGCTTGAAATGCTGCTCAAGATGAGGGCATGAGCGGCCGGAATATGGAAAAATCCAGCCTGGATCAGCTCCGCATCGAGCGCAAACCTGAAAAAAAGTCTTCTTCTAATGGCAGGTATTTTTTACTGGCCGCTTTTTTACTGATACTAGCGGCGGCTGCCGGTTATTTTTACGGGTTCAGGCCTGCCGCTGCAGCGGAAGTCCAGACAGCCGCGGCTATCAAGGTGTCCAGCCAGGCCATGGCCACGGTGCTGAATGCCTCCGGCTATGTAACAGCGCGCCGGCAGGCTACTGTTTCGTCCAAGTTTACCGGCAAGGTCACCGAGGTCCTGATCGAGGAAGGCATGCTGGTTGAAGAAGACCAGATTCTGGCCCGCCTGGACGATGCAAATATCAGGGCCAGCTACGAATTGGCGGCCGCACAGCTGGTTTCTTCCCAACGCAGTCTGAAAGAAACTGAAACCCTGCTGACCGAGGCACACCGGAATCTCGAACGGACCACGCAGTTGGTGGAACGGGACCTGGCCAGTGAGGTTGAAATGGACCGCGTCCGCGCCCTGTCCGGCTCGCTGGACGCCCAGATGGATCGGAAACGTGCAGATATCGAGGTCGCCGCGCGACAGCTCGATATTTACAGCCAGCGAATCGAAGACACGATCATCAGGGCGCCTTTCGCCGGGGTTATCGTGGCCAAGAATGCACAGCCGGGGGAAATGATCTCACCGGTGTCAGCGGGTGGCGGTTTTACACGGACGGGTATCGGCACCATCGTCGACATGTCGTCGCTGGAAATCGAAATCGACGTCAACGAGGCCTATATCAACCGGGTTAAACCGGATCAGGATGTGGTTGCCACGCTGGATGCTTACCCCAACTGGAAAATTCCCTGCCATGTCATCGCCATTATCCCGACGGCGGATCGCCAGCGGGCTACGGTAGAAGTGCGGGTGGGATTTGAAGAACTCGACCCGCGTATCCTCCCCGATATGGGCGTAAAGGTCGGGTTCCAGGAAGTGGAAAATGATGACAGCGAAGCAAAGCCGGTTTCCGGCGTGCAGGTGCCGGGCAGCGCTATCCGCAATGCGGATGGGCAGGACTACGTGCTGGTCGTTGCTGACAACCGGGTCGAGCGCCGTGCCGTCGCCGTTGGGGACTCCCGCGGAAAAGCTATACTGATTGCCAGTGGCTTATCGGCAGGTGAACTCGTAGTGATTTCGGGTCCGCCGGAATTGACCGATGGAGACGCGGTCCGGGAGAAAAAAGAATGACAATGCACGAGAATGAAATTGTCAAAATTCACAATGTGGACAAGATTTTCAAACGTGGTTCTGAAGAGATTCACGTTTTGGGCGGCCTTGACCTGCTAATCCCTGAAGGCGAATTCCTGGCGCTGATGGGTCCATCTGGATCCGGTAAGTCGACCCTGCTCAACCTGATCGGCGGACTCGACCGGCCCAGCCAGGGCACCGTGGAAATCGGCGGTGAACGCATTGATGAATTGTCCAATCGCAAATTGGCGGCCTGGCGTGCGCGCCACATTGGGCTGGTGTTCCAGTTCTACAACCTGATGCCGGTGCTGAACGCGCAGAAAAACGTGGAGTTGCCCCTGCTGCTAACGCATCTGTCGCGTTCCGAGCGAAAAAAGCGCGCGGCCATTGCATTGGACATTGTTGGTTTGTCTGATCGCAACAAGCATTACCCGCGCACACTGTCGGGCGGTGAGCAGCAAAGGGTCGGCATAGCCCGGGCCATCGTGACGGACCCGACTATCCTGCTATGCGATGAGCCCACCGGTGATCTCGATCGTAAGTCCGGCGATGAAATTCTTGACCTGTTGCAGGCACTTAACCGGGACCAGGGCAAGACCATCGTAATGGTTACCCATGATATCCATGCGGCGGCGCGCGCTTCACGCACCCTTTACCTGAACAAGGGGCAGTTGTCGACGGAACCCGAGGATTAAGGGGCCGATGGCATGAAATATCTTTACCTGGTCTGGAGCAATCTGAAGCGTAAGAAAATACGCACGATACTGACGCTTTTATCGATCATGATCGCGTTCCTGCTGTTCGGTTATCTCGGCGCCATCAAGCAGGGTTTTAGCCAGGGCATCGATGTGGCGGGCGTTGATCGCCTGATTGTCAGGCACAAGGTTTCTATCATCCAGTTGATCCCGCAGTCCTATGAATCGCGCATTGAGCAGGTAGACGGGGTGATCGATGCAGTGCACCAGACCTGGTTTGGCGGCATTTACCAGAAGCCCAGTAATTTTTTCGCCCAGATGCCGGTGAATCCGCGTCAATACCTGGACATGTATCCAGAGTTTTTGCTCAGCGACGAAGAACGGGAAGCCTGGTTCAGCACCCGAACCGGGGCGATTGCCGGCCGTGCTACCGCTGACAAATTTGGCTGGAAAGTGGGTGACCGGATACCGATCAACGCCACTGTCTGGACACGTAAGGGTGGCGAGCGGACCTGGGAATTTGACCTGGTCGGAATCTATGAAGGCGCTGAAAAGGGCACTGATACAACCCAGTTTCTATTTCGTTATGATTTCTTCGACGAGTCACGCCAATTCGGCCAGGGCCAGGTCGGCTGGTACACGGTTCGTGTGGCTGATCCCGACCGGGCGGCACAAACAGCAGAGGCCATCGACGCTCAGTTCGCCAATTCACCTGCTGAAACCAGGGCAGAGCCGGAGGGCGCTTTCCTGCAGGCCTTTGCAAACCAGATTGGTGATATCGGCTTCATCATGATGTCGATTATTGCGGCCGTATTTTTCACCATTCTGCTGGTCGCCGGTAACACCATGGCCTATGCGGTCAGAGAGCGGACCAATGAACTGGCTGTACTGAAAGCCATTGGCTTTACCGACACCAGTGTACTTGGCCTGGTGCTGGGTGAGTCGCTGGTGCTGACGGCACTGGGTGGCGGCCTCGGACTGGGCCTGGCGTGGCTGCTGGTTTCTGCGGGTGATCCCACTGGTGGTGCCCTGCCGGTGTTTTTCATTCCGGTGAGGTATCTGCTTAGTGGTGTGGTTTTGATCGGGCTGATGGCCCTGGTCGCTGGAATTTTGCCTGCGCTGCAGGCTCAGAGGCTCCGCATTGCGGATGCGCTCCGGAGGTAGGGCGATGGCAGGACCCATCAACTGGATCTCTCAGATCGTTTCGGTCACGGCCTTCAATATTCGCAGCCTGCCGCAACGTATGGGCTCGTCGGCCACTGCAATCCTCGGTATTGCCGGGGTGGTGGCGGTTATGGTGGGTGTTTTGTCCATCGCACAGGGCATTCTGCAGACCATGGAGAACTCGGCGTCGGAGGATAACGTCGTTGTGCTGCGCAGCGGATCCAACACCGAGATGATGAGTATCCTGAGCGGGGACGATGCCCGGATCATTTCTGAAGCGCCCGGTTTGGCGCGCAACGAGAGCGGCGCCATTTCCTCTCCGGAACTGTTCGTCATCATTAATCTGAATAAGCGAACGACCGGAACGGATGCGAACGTCCCTCTGCGTGGTGTCAGCAGGGCGGGGATTGAAGTACGCGATAAATTAAAAATCGTTGATGGCCGCATGTTTGAATGGGGCCTCAACGAGGTGGTTGTCGGGGTCGGCGCCTTGATCGAGTTCGAGGGTCTGGAGATTGGCTCCAAGATTACCGTAGCCCAGGAAGAATGGCCGGTGGTGGGTATCTTCGAGGCGGATGGTGGCCTGGCCGAAACTGAGATATGGGTAGATGCTTCGGTCCTGCAGCCTGCATATCGCCGCGGTAATTCTTACCAGGCCATTTACGCCAAGCTGGAGTCGCCGGAATCATTCCAGGAGTTCAAGGATGCCCTGACCACTGACCCGCGGCTGAACGTCAAGCCCATGCGTGAAACGGAATATTATGAATCTCAATCGGAAATGCTGTACAAACTGGTGACTGGTTTGGGGACCCTGATTGCTGTAATCATGGGGCTTGGCGCTGTTTTTGGCGCACTTAATACCATGTACACAGCGATTTCTTCACGAGCCCGGGAAATTGCCACGCTGCGGGCACTGGGTTTTAATTCCAGCCCGGTCGTCATTTCGGTCTTACTGGAATCCCTGTTGCTGGCACTGATCGGCGGTGCGATCGGCGCCCTGGCGGCCTGGGCGGTGTTTGACGGGTTCCGCGCTGCAACGCTTAATTTCACCAGTTTCAGCCAGGTCGCATTTGCTTTTGACGTCTCACCTTCCCTGTTGGTGCGGGGTATCGTCTTTGCCATGGTCATCGGCCTGATCGGTGGCTTCTTCCCTGCACTTCGGGCAGCACGCCAACCAATAGCAAGTGCTTTACGCGAACTTTGAGCCAACCGCTTGATTTAGACACACATTCAGCGCTTTTTACTTGACATTTCACCTATTTTGGATTATTACAGTAGCTACACGATCTACCAGTCGTGTGCGATTGCACTACCAGCAATCAACGTGGATAAGGAGTGTCCACGGGATATGAATCAGGATGATTCCCAAAATGGGCAAAGGAAATGGAATCTTCCAAGCGCTATCTGCTCCAGGCAGAAATCGAATACTGGCATGAAATGTTAAGGCTCAACAAAAGCCGTGTCAGCAAATTTAGAGAAGAAGAAATGCGTGACTGCCTGAAGATGGCGGTGCGTGCGATGAATTCTGGCCTTATGGTCGAATTCAAAGCCGCAGCCTGACGTTCAGCGCGTTCTTCGTTTACAATCCCCTGCCGGGTTCTTCATTGAACGCCGGCTTCCTGCATTGTCTATTATTTTTATCTTTTAGGAGTTTTGGTATGCCAAGAATACTTGTGGTCCTGCTGTTGCTGATTTCCGGATTCGCTCAGGCGGATGATTTTTCCGCGGTAGAAACGAAATTGAAAGCCGCAATGGTGGCAGATGGCCGTAGTGAAGCTGAGGTCGAGCGTGACCGCAACCGCATGCCGCTCAGGACGCTGGAGTTTTTCGGCTTACGCGATGACATGACCATCGTCGAATTGCTGCCCGGCGGCGGCTGGTATACCAAGCTTTTAGCCCCGGTGATGGCTGAAAATGGTCAGATGTATGTCGCGATCGGAACCGGTAGTGTGAAAGAGCGGGTGCTGAATCAGCCCGGATTCGATCACGTGACTGTCGTTGCAGAAGAGGCAAAGGTCTACCGTCCGGAAGGTTCCCGCACTTATGCACTGGAAATTGAGAGCCTGGGTGTAGAGGATGCCGATATCGTTTTTACCTTCCGCAACTATCATAATTTCGGCCCGGAAGGACGTGCCGCGATGAACCGCGTAGCCTTTGATGCTTTGAAGGAGGGTGGTGTTTACGCTGTGGTCGATCACACCCGTCGCCACATGGAAGATGACAATTCGGAAAATCGCCGGCGTATGGATCCCGTGCTCGCGATCAAGGAGATCCAGGCAGCAGGTTTCGAACTGGTGGACTATTCAGACCTGCATTTCCGCCCGGATGACGAGTTGCGCTTCGAAGTGGGCCGTAAAACGGTCACCGGCAATACCGACCGCTGGACGCTGAAATTTATCAAGCCGGCTGAATAACCAAAGGGCGCCAAGCTGTCCCGCAACCTGGACCGGACTACGATGAAATTGATGATAAATAGAGTCAACCTGGCTATCGCCTGCATTCTGTTGTTGGCGGTGACAAACATCCATGCCCAGCTGAATCACCACCCGCCGCGCATTGTGGTCTCGGAACATCCGACGGAGTTGATGTTGATCGACGGGCCACCGGCCAAAGTGCCGATCACAAGCACCGGCCTGGAGTTCGTAGTCAATACCGACTGGGACATTTTTCATGCGAAGAAAAGTGATACCTGGTACATCCTGAAGGATGGTGGCTGGCTGACGAACAATTTTCTCTCAAGTGGCGACTGGCTGATGACCACCGAGCTGCCGGGTGATTTTCTGACGCTCCAGGTAAACTCTGACTGGCCACGGGTTGCCGCGGCCATGCCACCACGCGAACCCGATACACCCCCACTGCCCTTCATCATCAGTTATGAACCGACCGAGCTGGTGTTGGTCGATGGTAAGGTTCAACTGGAGGCCATTGGTCCGGACGGGCTGCAGTTCGTGTCCAATACGCGGAATGATCTATTCCTGCTGGATGACCATTACTACATTTTATTATCCGGCCGCTGGTTCAGTACAAAAGACTTCAAACGCCAATGGTCTTATGTCAAGAAACTGCCGGCAGCCTTTGCACATATCCCTGCCGACCACCGCAAGGCGAACGTTCTGGCCGCCGTACCCGGTACACCCGAGGCGCAAAAGGCCGTGGCCGAAGCCCGCAAGCCAAAAGTGGCCCGGGTCAGCGTAAAGGCTACCGATAAACTAGAGGTTCCTTACATCGGTGAGCCGAGCTTCGTGAGCATCCCGGCCACCGACCTGAGCAGGGCGGAGAACACGCCTTTCCAGGTGATCATGAACAACAATTTCTATTACCTGTGTCACGACGGCGCCTGGTACTCATCTTCCAGTCCGACAGGTCCCTGGAAAGCTGCCAGGGAAGTCCCGGAGGCCATCTACACGATTCCGCCCACAGACCCGGCGTATAACGTCACCTTTGTCCGGATCCAGGCCTTTGACGATAGTAGTGAAGAGGTGGCCTATACCAGCGAAAGCGGGTACTACAATCGCTACTACAACGGATACACCATGGTTTACGGTACCGGCTGGAATTATCCGGGCTATTACAACCGTTCCGCTTACTGGCGCTATCCCCATACCTATGGCTATGGTTATCGTTACGGTGCCAGGAGAGGGGGGTACTATCCCTATGGTTACGGCTACGGATACAGCCATTCGGAAACCTACAACGTAAACCGCGACTCAAAAGACTGGGAGTGGGATCTGGATGGCAACAAGCGGCGGGTCTACAAGTATGGTCCTGCGAACCGGATCGGGTCAGGTGAGTACAAGATGCCCGATAGCGACAACTACAAAGGTGATGGAAGATGAGTAAAACGGTGGCTGGTCAGCTCGCCCGTTTGCTACTGGCGCTGACACTGATCTGCCTGGTGGCCGCCTGTGACCGCAACGGTGCCGCAGAAACAGCAGCATCCGCCCCGGCGCTCAAGGTCATCGTCGCCGAGGCGGAGAGTCGCGATGTTCCGCTATTTATTGACATGGTTGGAACGACGCTGGGAACGCAGGATGTACCCATCCGTGCGCGGCTTGAGGGATTTCTGGAATCGGTAGACTTCCAGGAAGGCACTTTCGTTAAAAAAGATGACCTGCTCTATACCATCGATGACCAGCCATTCCAGGCCAAATTGGTGGAGGCGCAGAGCCAGCTGGCAGCCGCCCAGACCAAGCTGGCCAAGTCCGTGTCTGATCTGGCCCGGATCAAACCCCTGGCCGAGATGAAGGCCGTCAGCGAACAGGATCTGGACGGCGCCGTGGCCCAGGAGGCGGCAGCACGCGCCAGTGTCCGCGCCAGCGAGGCGTTAGTGGAACTGGCCGAAATCGAACTGAGTTATACCCGAATTTTTGCTCCGATCGATGGCCTGATTGGACTGACCAAGGCCAAGCCCGGCGAATTCGTTGGCCGCGATCCAAATCCGGTGGTGCTCAACACCCTTTCGGATATCGACCCGATCCGGGTCCGCTTTTCAATTTCTGAGCGTGAATACCTGATCATGGCGCGTACTTACCTTAGCAATAACAAGGGCGTGGGAAGGGGCAAACGGGGCGAGGGAAGGGGCAAACGGCCCGAGGATCGGCCGGCTGACCTGTTGCTGATCCTGGCCGACGATTCTGTACACCCGCACAAGGGCCGTGCTGTTGCCGCATCGCAGGCGATCAACCAGGATACCGGCACCTACACGGTGGAAGCATCTTTCCCAAATCCGAACCTGATTCTGTTGCCGGGCCAGTTTGCCCGGGTTCGTGCCAAGTACGAGAAGCTGGAAGGTGTCGTGGTGATTCCGCGCAAGGCCATTTCTGAATTGCAGGGTTTGTTTCGGGTATATGTCGTAGACAACAGCAACCAGGTCGTGATCAGGGAGGTTACTCTCGGACCGGACACAGGCGACGACGTCGTCGTTGAATCCGGTCTGGCCGCGGGTGAAAGCGTGATCGTAGAGGGCATACAGAAAGTGCGACCCGGCATGACGGTCGAGCCTGTTAGTGCCCAGTCCGCCTCTAACAGCCAGAAATAGTATAGGCATGGCGGAGTTTTTTGTAAGGCGGCCGATTGTGGCGATGGTGATCGCGATTATCATCGTGATCGTAGGTGTCGTGTCGATGGGTTCATTGCCGATCGCACAGTACCCTGAAATCACACCACCGGAAGTGGGAGTAACGGCAACCTACACCGGCGCCAATGCCGAGGTAGTCGAGCAATCGGTGGCCACACCGCTCGAGCAAAAGGTCAACGGCGTCGAGAACTCGATCTACATGAAGTCCGTCAACTCCAACGACGGAACCATGAACCTGACCGTCTCTTTCGAAGTCGGATCAGACCTGGACATGTCGAACGTGCTGGTCCAGAACCGCGTGTCAGAAGCACAGGCGAGTATCCCAGAGGAAGTGAAACGGCTCGGCATCACGGTCAAGAAAAAGCTCTCGTTTCCGCTAATGCTGGTGTCGCTGTACTCTCCTGGCGGGACCTATGACCAGAACTTCCAGAGCAATTATCTGACCATCAATATCCTGGACGCGGTGGCCCGCATCAAGGGTGTTGGCCAGGCCAGCGTGCTGGGCGGCAGCGACTACGCCATGCGGGTCTGGGTCAAACCCGACCAGTTGGCCAAGCTCGGCCTGACGGTGCCGGACATCACCAACGCCATCCAGGAACAGAATGTCATCACCCCCGCTGGCCAGATCGGTGGGCCACCGGCGGTACCCGGAACACAGTTTACCTACCAGGTGCGGACACAGGGCCGGCTGACCACGGCCGAAGAATTCGGGAATGTTATCGTGCGATCCAACCCGGACGGCTCTCAGGTGCGGGTAAAAGACATCGCACGGGTAGAGTTGGGCACACAGACTTATAACGCGGCCAGCCGGCTGAACGGAGGTCCTGCCGCGATTCTGTCCATCTACCAGTTGCCGGGTGCGAATGGCCTTGAAGTCGCGGCTGAGATCAAGGCCGTGATGGAAGAGATGTCAGCGGATTTCCCCGAAGACCTGGACTATCTGGTATCACTCGACACAACGCTGGCCATCGATGAAGGCATCAGGGAGATCATCACCACGCTGTTCCAGGCGGTGGCACTGGTCATCCTGGTGGTGTTCATTTTCCTGCAAAACTGGCGCGCTACGCTGATCCCGTCGCTAGCCGTGCCGGTGTCTCTGATCGGTACCTTTGCCGTATTTCCCTTGCTGGGTTTTTCGATCAACACGCTGTCCCTGCTGGGCCTGGTCCTGGCGATCGGAATCGTGGTCGATGATGCGATTGTCGTGGTCGAGGCGGTTACCAGCAAGATGGAAGAGGGGCTTAAGCCAAAGGCAGCCACGATTGCCGCGATGAAAGAAGTATCCGGGCCGATCGTTGCCACCTCTCTTTCGCTGATGGCCGTGTTCGTGCCGGTCGCCGCGATGGGTGGTATTACCGGTAGGTTATACCAGCAGTTCGCCATTACCATCGCCATTTCAGTGGCGATTTCCTCGATCAATGCACTGACCCTCAGCCCGGCCCTGGCCGCCATGCTGCTGCGGCCGCCATCAGAGCGTAAGGACAATATCCTGACGCCGTTCTATAACTGGTTTAATAACACGTTCGCGCGCGTTACCAGCGGTTACATGAGCATCGCGACCCTGTTCACGCGCAAGTTGTTGCTTAGTGTGGGAACGTTGCTGATCATGGTGGTGCTGATGGGCGGCCTGTTTGGCGCCGTCCCCGGCGGTTTTGTGCCCGAGGAGGACCAGGGCTACTTCCTGGTCAATATCCAGTTGCCAGATGCGGCCTCACTGGAGCGGACGGACGTGATAACCCAGCAGGTCGAAAAAATGCTGATCGAAGCTGCCGGGGTTGAGTCGGTGACTGCAATAGCAGGATACAGTCTGCTGACCTCATCACTGTCCCCCAATAATGCATTCCTGTTCGTCTCGCTCGAGCACTGGAGCGAACGTGACAGCTTGCAATTACACGTCAACACTATTATCCAGAAGCTAAACGGACGTTTTGCTAAAGAAGTCCCCGGCGCGCTCGTGTTTGGTTTTGGGCCACCGGCCATTCCAGGTCTGGGTACAGGGTCCGGGTTCAGCCTGATGCTGCAGGACCGCGGTGGCAATACACCCACTTACCTGGCAGAGCAATCACGTCTGTTCATGGATGCTGCCGCCAAAAGGCCTGAAATCGGAAATATCATGTCCACCTTTCGGGCAAACGTACCGCAAATATTTGCCGACGTGGACAAGGACAAAGTACTCAAGATGGGCGTGTCTCCGGCCGACGTAAACACGACGCTGGGTTCCTTCCTGGGCGGTGCCTACGTCAACGATTTCAACCGCTTTGGACGCCTGTACAAAGTCTACGTCCAGGCAGAGCCGGAATACCGTTCTGATCCGAGCGATATTCGATATTTCTTTGTGCGTGGAAAAACAGGCGAGACCGTGCCCCTGTCTTCACTGGTCACTACCTCCCCAACCCAGGGGCCTGAATATACCAACCGCTTCAACCTGTTTCGAGCTGCTGAACTAACCGGTTCGCCGGCTCCGGGTTACAGCTCGGACCAGGCACTTGATGCGCTGGAAGAGGTTGCTGCGCAGGTTCTACCTACCGATATGACTTATTCCTGGAATGCGATGAGCTACCAGGAGCGGGCGGCCGCCGGATCCGGTTCCACCGTCTTCATATTGGCGCTGCTTTTCGTTTTCCTGATCCTTGCCGCGCAATACGAGAGCTGGTCCCTGCCGGTCGGCGTGTTAATGGGAACGCCGATCGCCATCTTCGGCGCCATGGCCGGTCTCTGGTTGAGCGGCCTGTTCTTGCCTGGATATCAGAACAACGTGTTTGCCCAGATCGGCCTGGTGATGTTGATCGGTATGGCGGCCAAGAATGCGATCCTGATCGTGGAATTCGCCAAGGTTAAATCAGAAGAAGGCTTGTCAGCTCTTGACGCTGCTTTGTCTGCGGCCAGGGACCGGTTCCGGCCGATCCTGATGACGGCGTTTTCCTTCATCCTTGGTGTATTGCCTCTGCTGGTGGCCAGCGGAGCCGGTGCCGAAGCCCGGAAGGTGATGGGAATGACCGTGTTCTCAGGCATGCTCGCAGCAACGGTGCTGGGCGTGTTGATCATTCCTGCACTTTACGTGATGGTCGAACGGGTGAGCGGTCGTGACAAGGGTTCCAAGCAGGCTGAACCTTCAGAGACCGTGGAGCAGGGCGAATGAGACGCCCGGTCAGGCTGCTTCTGCTGACTACCTGTTCCGCTGTATTAGCATCCTGTTCGATGGGCCCGGATTTTGAGCGTCCCGAGGTGCCGGTTCCGGAAACGTACCAGGCCTCGGCTATTCCCGGTGCATCGTTCGCCAACCTGCAGTGGTGGGAGTTGTTTGACGACGATGATCTGGAGTTGCTGATCGAGACCGCGCTGCTCAATAACAAAGAACTGGCTATCGCGATGGCCAGGATTGAAGAAGCCAGGGCCTCCCTCGGGTTTGTCCGTTCCGACCAGTTTCCAAACCTGGACGGTGCAGCCGGTGCAGCCCGCGGCAACACGATTCCGGGTTCTAACCAGCCTGGCTCCATCAACGAAACATTTGTATTGGCTGCCAACCTGAGTTTTGAGGTCGACTTGTGGGGTAAATTACGGCGCTCCACAGAGGCTGCCCGGGCCGAGTTGCTGGCGACGGTTGACGCCCGCAACGTGGTTACGATCACGCTCATTTCTGATGTGGCCAGTTTCTACCTGTTGTTGCTGGACCTGGATTCGCGGGTGGAAATTGCCCGCAGGACAGAAAAGACCCGTGAGGACGCACTGGTCATTATCCAGGCCCGTTTCGATAAGGGCATAGTGCCGTTGATCGATGTGAACCAGGCACAAATTGAACTGGCTGATGCTTCTGCGGAACTGGCTGCACTACAGCGCCAACGGGCACTGGCGGAAAATGCGCTGAGTGTCTTGTTGGGCCGCAATCCCGGTCCCGTTGCCAGGGGTGGTCAGGGTGTGGCATCAACATTGAGCATTCCTGAAATTCCGGTTGGTATGCCGTCCGAGCTGCTTGAACGCCGGCCTGACGTTCGACAGGCCTCGAACCAACTGGCGGCACAAACTGCCCGAATTGGTGTGGCCGAAGCACTTCGTTTCCCGTCGTTGTCATTGACCGGCTCACTGGGTCTGGCCAGCAACGACCTGAGTGGCTTTCTTTCCAGTCAAAACAAAGTCTGGGGCATCAGCGCCGATTTGTTGGGCCCGATATTCGATGCCGGCCGGGGTAAGGCAAGGGTAGAAGCTGAGCGGGCCAGGACCGAACAGTTGCTGAATAATTACCAACTGACGGTGTTGCGTTCTTTCCAGGAAGTGGAGGACGCCCTCATCGAGATCAGCACCTACCGGATGGAAGCCGAGGCCCGTGAGAGTCAGGTCGAGGCGGCCCAAAGTGCAACACGTTTGTCACGTGCGCGATATAACGGCGGTGTCACCAGCTACCTGGAAGTGCTGGAGTCCGAACGCTCGCTGTTCCGCGCCGAGCTGTTGGCTTCATCGACCCGCCGCGAGCAGGTCGTTGCAATCGTCAGCCTGTACAAGGCACTGGGCGGCGGCTGGCCTACCGAAGAGGATATCAGCGAAGCCGGTGGTTTTATCGAGGCAACCCGGCCGCCCGACTAGCGCTGGCAGTGGAGCTTTCAGTCCTGATCGGGCGTATTTAATACGGTTTTCTGTCGCGCGCGCAGCGTAATTAACAGGATGCCGGCAACGACCAGTGTCCCGCCAAGCAGCAGGCGTTGCCCGGGCCTGTCGCCCCAGAAGATTACGCCGAATATCACGGCCAGGACTGGCGTGAGTTGCAGGTAAGGCATGACGCTGGCCACCGGGTGGCGCTGCACCAGGTAAAAAAACAGGCCATGTCCGACCAGTGAAGCCAGCAGTGCCGAGTAGGCCACGCTCGCCCAGCTTTGCCACGGTGCTGTTTTAAGGGTCTCGAGATGATCCTCCCCGGTCAGCAGCGCGGCCACCAGCAACACGGGTAAGGCGAAAATGGCCGTCCAGGCCTGGAAGCTGAGTACACCTATGCCTTTAATACCTCGTTGGTAAATCGAACCGAGCGCCTGGAACAGGGCTGAGAACAAAATGATAGCCAGCACGTCGGTCTGTCCCAGCACACGGGGTTCAAATCCGATGACCAGAACGCCAAGAAATGCGAGAAAAACAGCGGCCAGAGTCTTCCAGCCAACAGCCTCTCTCATCAGGACCATTGCAAGAATAACGGCCATTGGAATGTAGGTTTGCTGGAGTATGGCAACCGTTGAGACATCTTCGGAGCGGGACAGGGCCCAGAACATCAATGTGAAATGAAGGCCGCCCATGAGCAGGCATACAGTGATCAGGCGGAGCCACTGACCGGATGGGGGACGGCGAATAAAGGGCAGGAGGATGACCAGCAACAGCGTAAAGCGCAGGATCATGAAAAGAAACGGCGAAAAGTGCTGCATTCCCTGGGCGCCTGCAATGAAATTGCCGGCCCAGACCACACAAATGACCAGGACGAATACCAGGTCGCGCAGCGGCAGTGATTTTGAAGACATGCCACCTAGTATGCTGCTTGAACAGTGATTCTTAAAAGCCTTACTTTCGTTGAATTACGGGCAACAAACTAGTAACGTTAGCTGCTGCCACAAATCTTTCGGAGTACACCCTAGTGATTAATACAAATGCCGTTAAATCCAAACCCGGACTTTCCATTGTGAAGTGCTTGCGTACTTCATTAATAGTTGTGCTTATCCTTTCGCTGGCAGGCTGTATCAGCAGCACCAAGGTGTACCAGACGGACAAGACCATCACCTACAAGGGCACTCTGTACAACATGTCCAATGTTCAGAAAATTGACAGCAAAATCATGGGTAAGCTGCCAAATGGGGACGACAAAAACATGAAGGGTATGGACAAAAAGGCCGTTCAGTCGCTGTTGAAAGAGGAGTCACCCATCATGGTCACTACGGCTTTGAAAATGGATGACCAGGAATTGGTTTATGAGCGGCGCAGCGTCAAGAAATACTCTGAGTTTTCAAAGATGGTGAAAAACTTTGAGTCGGCCGGCAACAAGGTCAGTAAATTCATGGCCCACAAGAAACAAACCCAGCTAAAACTGTAACGAGCTTACAAACCCCTCATCCATTCCGGGCGCAGTGCCACTGCGTCTGGAGTTTCCAATGCATCACGGACCTTTTGCAGCAGTCGCGGCTTGTCCCGGTTCAGTGTGCCTTTCAAGATCAGGTAGTTGGATGCATGGTCGCTGCGGAAAATCGTGTTCTTCAGCTCCAGGGTATCCAGCAGCCAATACATTTCCTGGAACAGGCCTGCCTGGTCAAGAGCCTCGAACTCGCCCTTAAAGCCGGCCTGGTAGCGTTCCAGCCCCGTTGGAAAGCTGACCACCAGGGTAGAAAGGTATTCCGGTTGTGACAGGTTCATCAGCCGGGCTGAATTAACCGCGTGTTGCTTGCTATAGCGTTTGCCGCCCATGCCGTTCAGGATCATCACTGAGCTTTTTGAGCCGGCTGCCTTGATTTTTTTCAGTGCGGCCAGTGATGTTTCAAAGCTTTCACCCTTGTTGACCCGCTCCAGCACCAGGTCATCGCCAGACTCGCAACCCACGTAAAAAAGCTCGAGGCCAAGCGCTCTCAGCGCTGCGAGTTGCTCCACGCTCTTGTTTTTCAGGTTTCTGGGCAGGCAATACGATGAGATTCGTTGTACATCCGGCAGCGTGCTCCGGATAACCTGCATGATCTGCTCCAGTCGCCTGAACGAGAGTGTCATCGCGTCCCCGTCGGCCAGGAATATGCGCCGGACCGGTACACCGGCCCGGGCCACTGCCTCCAACTCCTGCTCGATTTCCTGTTGCGGTTTGAGGCGGAAGCGTTTCTGAGGCTGGGTGTACATCTCGCAGAAAGTGCACTTGTTCCAGGAGCAGCCGTTGGTGACCTGCAAAATCAGGCTGCGGGCTTCTGAAGGCGGCCGGAATACCGGCTCGGTGTAGGGCAATTGGATCATGTTGTTCACATGAGGTCGCCACTACCCATTTTAAATCCTTTCTAGTCACGAACCGGCAGCCCGCTGGGGACGCTGGTCGGCACGTCGCCCCGCATATCGAGTGCGGCCGGATCGGTAAGGGCATGGAGAAATGCAAGCAAGGCCTGCACTTCGCCCTTCCTCAATTTCACCGCACGCAGCTCATTTGCGCCGGCAATGGCGTTTCTGCGCACCGGGTCGCTCATGACGATTCCATCCCGGGCGTCGAGGTCCGGACGGGGTGGAAGGGTCGTTTGTCCTTCATCATAGTGGTGCAGGGAGGCGACCGGGTTGAGGTGGTGGCGGACCACCGCTTCAAGCGAATCGTAAGCGCCCGTATGGCCGTAAGGGGCAGAAAGCAAAACGTTCCTCAGGGTGGGTGTGCGAAAGCGGAACCGGTCCTCCGGGTTGCCTGTGACCCGTTCCCGGCCGAAATCATCGCGGCCGTCGAAGTAGCCTGCCAGGTTATCGCCCTTGCCCGGCCCGGTTTGCGGCATGGCAATAGCATGGAATTTGTGGTCGGTCTGGAAGGTTCCACTATGGCACGAGCCGCAGTCGGCTTTGCCGTAAAAAAGCATCATGCCTGAGCGTGCTTGCTGGCTCAGGGCACGCTTGTTACCTCGAAGATAGCGGTCAAATGGGCTGTTATTGAAACGCCAGGCACTGGCTTCAAAAGCTGCGATGGCATTGGCGGCATGAACAAAACGGATGTCCTCTGCCGTGTGGACTTCATCCGGGTATGCGGCCCTGAAGTAATCCAGGTATTGCGGTATGGCCTGCAGGTTCTCCGCAATCATGGTCCAGACCCCTCCGGGACCTGATAGCCTGCCGGCCGCCGCCGCGTCGGCTTGTGCGTTCTCGCCTGGCTGGCCGGCCATCTCGGTGCCGGATGTCACCGGAAACATGGCCTGAACGGCAAGAACGTTGTCCAACCCGGCGGGTAGCTGTTCTCCTGCGGGTGAACGGAAACCGGAGGGTTCCATTGGGTCTTCTTCTACCCGTCCGTCGTGAAACATGCGGCTGAATTCCCGGGCGCCGAGGTTGAAAACCGGTGGGGCGTTGCGGGGTACACGCTCATGCACGGCTTCACTGCCAAAGCCGGTGTCGCGGGTGACCCCGAGTCCCGCGCCGCCTTCACCCACAGGCAGGGACAGTCCGTCTCCGGTGCCCGCCAGGGGGTGGTGGCAACTGGCGCAGGATATATTCAGGTTTCCGCTCAGAATCTTGTCGAAGAACAGCATTCGTCCCAGCTCGGCCTTGGCCGGTGAAGGGGATCCGTTGTCGTAGTAGTCCGCACCTTCAGCGGCCTCCGGTACCCAGGACGGTCCGGCTAGCAGTAATGGACTGGCGGGAATGGAAATACTCAATGCGATGGCAGTAATTATCGATTGTCTGTTCATGGTGAGCCCCCCAGTGGTTAGAGCTCCAGCTTAGCGCCATGTGGTTTGGGAATTGCCCCGGAGTTTTTGTAGGAAAACGGCTGAACCCTGACATCGACAGGGGGTCACAGTTAGCGTGAACCATCAGATTCTTGTGCCATAATGTTGGCAGACATGCAGAGTGGAAACTTATGAAAAATTGGGTAATCGTCGTGGTCCTGATCCTGCTGGGTTTTGGTGCCTGGTACTTCTTCACGGCCACGCAGCCGGTAGAACCCGAAGTGGTCGTTGAGGCGACTCCGCCGGTTCGGACTACTGTTCCGGATACCGCTCCTCCTCCTGTTACGGAGGCAGAAGAACCGGCGGTCGCTCTGCAGCCTGAACCCGGTATCGAGGCGGTGGAGAAACCGCAGGTAGATGAAGTTCCATTGCCCATGCTGGAAGACAGTGACACGTTAGTTCTGGATACGCTGGGTGGCCTGATTGGTAAGCCCGCCGTTGGCCGTTACGTGGTCAGCGATAATGTTATTTCGCGCATCGTGGCGACTATTGACACCCTGGGCAGCCGGCAGATTCCCGCTGTGGTGCAGGTGGTGGAGGGGCCGCAAAGCGTTTTCATCGCCACTTCAAATGATCAGCCGCAAGAAATCATTCATAACGAAGAGGGTGATGAAATTCCCCAGTTCGTCATTGACCCTGGCAATTTCGACCGCTATACGCCATACGTCGAAATGCTGGAGGGCGTTGATGTCAATGAACTGGTGGCTTTGTATCGCAGTCACCAACCCCTGTTCCGTCAGGCCTATCAGCAAATGGGTTATGCCGATGGTGATTTTGATGGTCGTCTGGCCGAGATAATCGACGAGCTGCTGGCCACCCCGGTGGCAGATCAGCCGGTAGAGCTGATGAAACCTGAGGCTTACTTCCTTTTTACCGATCCGGAACTGGAAGCACGTCCCGCAGGACAAAAAATCCTGCTGCGGATGGGAAATGAAAATGCAGCACGTGTGAAGGTCAAGCTGCTGGAGATCCGGCAAGCACTATAAGGTCAGCCTGCCGCCTCCGGAACGCACGGTCGTGTTATTCGTAGACCCAGCGCGAATATTCTTTACCGGCGCTGATCACGCTGTGCGGCAAACTGGCCATGAGCTTCTGAAAGTCATCACCTTTCAGATGGATCAGGTGTTCGTGGTCGCCTGCTTCGATATAAATATCCGTGGCATGTCTAAGCTGGTCATCCCAGATGACTTTTAACCCATAGGCGTTACTAAGGGCCGGAACGGCACCTGTTTCGCAGTCTTCGAACAGCCCTCTCAGTTCGGGCTCCGTGGCCATCTTGAGATCACGCTGTAATTCTTCGTTCACCCAACCCAGGTTTACGTGGTTGTTTGAAGGAAGAACACTGACGATGTAGCCTGCGCTGTCTTCCAGCACAACGGCTTTTGCCATTTGGTGTGCAGGAATATGGGCGGACTTCGCGGAATCAATGGCAGAATCTGTATGGGAATGTTCTACCATTTCGTAGTGTACGTTGTGGCTTTCCAGGTAGGATTTCAGGGTTCGTGCAATCGCCATCACTTTATCCTCGGCTTTCCAGATAGGTATGGAACGGAAACCCACGTTACGAGTTTCCGCACCTTTAAGAGTAGGGCAATATGCGCTTTTTTTCCGCGATTCAGATCAATTGTGTCCTGATTTCCGGGTGATGGCCCAATAGTGAATGACCCATTCGTTGCTGGTTGTCGGGGGAATTCGCGGGTAGTCTAGGCCAGCATGAATCCCTGGGTATTTCTAATCGCGGTTGTGGCCGCAATCGCAATCGCGCTGTGGGTCCCCCGCTACCGCCTGAAACGGGCGCTTGCCGCTCCTTTTCCGGAAGAATGGGTTGAGATCCTTGAACGCAATATCGGCATATACCGGAACCTGCCAATGCCGCTGCGTCTGCAACTACGGCAGTTGATCAAGCAGTTCCTGCATCAGAAGCATTTTTCGGGCGCAGGGGGGCTGGAAGTGACAGTCGAAATGCGAATCACCATCGCGGCGCAAGCCTGCATGCTGCAACTGAACCGCAACAGCGGGCTTTACGCAGGATTGAAATACATCATCATCTATCCCAGTGCATTCGTGGTGACGCGATCTGAAACCGATGCATCCGGTGTCGTCAGTCACGGCAGGAAAGGATTGCTGGGTGAGTCCTGGCAGAATGGCAAAGTTATCCTGGCCTGGGATAACGTGCTGCACGGCGCACGAAACTTCGTTGACGGCAGCAATGTCGTGTTGCACGAGTTTGCCCATCAGCTGGACAGCGAGACCGGCAGTGCAGACGGTGCGCCTCTGCTGGCGGGCGAGTCCAGTTACCGCAGCTGGGCCGCAGCCTTGTCCGGTGAGTACGCGGTTCTGCAACGGGATGCCCGCAGCGGGCGGCGCTCACTGCTGGATCATTACGGGGCCACTAATCCGGCGGAATTTTTCGCGGTGGCGACGGAGACGTTTTTTGAAAAGCCGGGGCGGATGGCCCGGCACCACCAGGAACTCTTCGAGATCCTGCAATCCTATTACAAAATTGATCCCCGGGAATGGCAGGAATCAGCGGGAGAGTAGTCTGGAGGAAATTTTTTTCACAGGAGTGACCAACTTTTTAGTGGCCGCAGAGTACTGTTAATTAACAACAGATTGCGGAGACGGAGAAAATGAATAATTGGGATTTGACCGGGGGCTACTTGCTCAAACTATTGATCAGAAACCTGAACCGCAGCCAGAGAGGACTTCGCCACCCCACCTGAAAGGCTGATCTGCCCTTTCAACACACCTGAAATGCCCCCATACTCTTCGGATATGTCAGGGGCATTTCTATGAGTGAACAGTCAAGCAGTGAACGGCCCCGCGCCAAATCGCTCAAGCCGCTGCAAACCCTCTGGCCTTTCATTACGCCGTACTACCGGACGCTGACAGCGGCCATCATCGCCTTGCTAATCGCCTCCGGAGCCATGCTGGCCATGCCCGTTGCGTTGCGCTACCTGATCGACAACGGGTTTATCGCTCAGGACCTGGCCACTGTTAATCGCTATTTTGGCTGGTTCCTGGCCGCCACGGTTGTTTTCAGCCTGTTTGCCTCGGTCCGCTACTACCTGGTGACCTGGCTGGGTGAGCGCGTGGTGGCTGATATCCGGAATGCTGTATATGCCCGCGTGATTCGGATGGACCCGGCCTTTTTTGAAGTGACGCGTACCGGCGAGGTTCTGTCCCGGTTGACCACCGACACCACTCTGGTGCAGAGCATCTCCGGCTCCGGGCTTTCCATCGCCCTGCGCTCCACGCTGAGTCTGATCGGCGGACTGGTCATGCTGATCCTGACCAGCCCCCAGATGGCGGTTTATACGCTGGTTGGAATCGTCGTTGTGGTGCTGCCGGTCATCATCGTCGGCCGCTATATCCGTACACTGTCGCGCCAGTCTCAGGATCGCGTTGCGGACACCAGCGGTCTTGCGGGCGAGACGCTCAATGCGATACAGACCGTGCAGTCATTCACGCTGGAAGACCTGCAAATCGGTCGTTATGCCGAAGCGGTCAAAAGCAGTTTCCTGACGGCGGTCCAGCGCATCAGGATGAACGCCATACTGATCGGTCTCGCTTTCGTACTGGTGTTCTGCATGCTGACACTGTTCCTGTGGGCGGGTTCACGTGCTGTAATTGCGGGGCAAATGACAGGTGGGCAACTCGGCCAGTTCCTGATGTACGCGTTCTTTGTCGGCTCTTCCGCCACGGCGCTGAGCAGCCTGTGGGGTGAAATTCAGCGGGCGGCGGGTGCAATGGAGCGGCTATCCGAGCTACTGCATGCAGAGCCTGCTATACAGGCCCCGGACCATCCCGAACATTTGCCAGCCCGTATGGAGGGCCGGATTCAATTCGAACAGGTCCGTTTCAGCTACCCTTCACGGCCTGATAGCCTGGCCCTGGATGATTTCACGCTGGATATCAAGCCGGGTGATACGCTGGCTATCGTGGGTCCTTCGGGTGCAGGAAAAAGCACTAGTTTCCAGCTGCTGCTACGTTTTTATGACCTGCTGTCCGGAAAGATCCTGGTCGAAGGTAAGGATATTTCAAAACTCGATCCACGCGAGTTACGCCGCCAGATCGGCATGGTTCCGCAAGAAACGGTGTTGTTCGGTGAGAGTGCGATGGAAAACATCCGCTACGGCCGTCCTGACGCCAGTGACGCCGAAGTACGGGAGGCGGCGCGCATGGCGGCGGCGGACGAGTTTATCCAGAACCTGCCGGACGGCTACGATACCTTCCTCGGCGAGCGCGGAACGCGCCTGTCCGGCGGCCAGCGGCAACGAGTCGCCATTGCCCGTGCGATATTGAAGGATCCTCCCATCCTGTTACTGGACGAGGCGACGAGTTCACTGGATGCCGAAAGCGAGCGACTGGTGCAGGCAGCGCTGGAAGGCCTGATGCAGGATCGCACCACGCTGGTCATCGCCCACCGCCTGGCCACGGTTAAGAAGGTTGATCGCATCCTGGTAATGAACCATGGAAGGATTGAGGCAGTGGGCACACACAGCGAACTGACGGCCAACAATGAATTGTACGCTCACCTCGCCGACCTGCAATTCGGAGAAATCTGAGGGAAACAAGTCATGACCAAACGTATTTTGATCCCATTCATCTGCCTGTTGCTGGTGGCCGCTTGCATCACGTCATGCAGCACCGCTTACTACAAGACCATGGAGGGTTTTGGTGTTGAGAAGCGCGACATCCTGGTCGATCGTGTAGAAGAAGCGCGCGATGCCCAGGACGAGGCCAGTGAACAATTCGCAGACGCGCTGGAGCAATTTCGCAGCGTGGTGAGCGTCGACGGCGGTGACCTGGAAGAAGTGTATGACCGTCTGAATGCAGAGTATCTGCAGAGCGTAGATGAAGCCGGGCAGGTCAGTGAGCGAATTGACGCCGTCGAATCGGTGGCCGAAGACCTGTTCGATGAGTGGGAAAACGAGCTGGCTGAGTACAAACGCGCGGATTTACGTCGCAACAGCGAGGCACTGCTCAAGGACACGCAACGCCGCTACGGGCAAATGATGAAAGCCATGCGCCGCGCCGAGAGCACCATGGACCCAGTACTCGAATCGTTCCAGGATCAGGTCCTGGCGCTGAAACACAACCTCAACGCACGGGCCATTGGCGCACTGCGCAACGAACTGGACGGCATCGAGCGCGACACGGCACGGTTGATTTCAGAAATGCAGAAGGCAATCGAAGAAGCCGATGCGTTTATCCAGTCGATGAAGACGTAAATCGCGGTCCGGCTTTAGCTACCCTGATCACCAGAGCCTGACCCGTTGCTCCGGCGGTAGCCACATGCCATCGCCTTCCCGGGTTTCGAATGCTTCGTGGAAAGCGTCTATATTGCGGTATGGGCCAATTACCCGGTATTTCAGCGGCGAGTGAGAGTCGGATGCAATCCGGTTGACAATGGCTTCTTCCTGGTACTTGCCTTTGCGTGACATCGCGTATCCGATGAAAAAACGCTGCGCTCCAGTAAACCCGTCGATGATGGGAGGTTCCTGTCCATTCAGGCTTCGGATGTAGGCACGGTAGGCCATGGCGATTCCCGACAGGTCGCCTATGTTTTCACCCAGCGTCAACTCGCCATTGACGGTCATACCTTCCACCGGCTCAAACGCATTATATTGCTCGACCAGCACTTTGGTGCGCTGTTCAAAAGCCATCCGGTCTTCCTCGGTCCACCAGTTGACCAGGTTGCCGTCGCCATCGAATTTGCTGCCCTTGTCATCAAAGCCATGGCTGATTTCGTGGCCGATCACGCCACCGACGGCTCCATAGTTAATCGCATCGTCGGCATTGAGTTGGAAAAACGGCGGTTGCAGTCGTGCAGCAGGGAACACGATCTCATTCTTGGCCGGGCTGTAATAAGCGTTAACCGTCTGTGGTGTCATTCCCCATTCTTTATTGTCTACTGGCTTGCCGAGTTTCTCGAGGTTACGTTGGTGGTCCCACTCGATACTCCGGGCCAGGTTTCCGGCGTGGTCCCCGGCAACGATCCGCAGCTTCGAGTAGTCCTTCCACTCATCCGGGTAGCCAATTTTCGGAGAAAATTTCGACAGTTTTTCCCTGGCTTTTGCACGGGTCTCGACGCTCATCCACTCGAGTTCCTCCAGGCTTTCATCCAGCGTTGCGATGACATTCCCGACCAGTTCTTCCATCTTTGCCTTGGCTTGGGGTGGGAAATATTCAGCCACGTAGAGTTTGCCCACGGCTTCCCCGACCAGTCTATTGACCACGCTGATACCGCGCTTCCATCTCGGACGCTCTTCCTGCTGGCCATTGAGTATGCGGTTACGGTAGTCGAATCGGATTTCGGCCGTGGTGTCATCAAGCTGAGGTGCGGCTCCGTCCAGTACCCGGAAGGTCAGGTAGTCTTTCCAGGTTTCCAGCGGTACGTCGACGATCAACCGGTCAAGCATCTCGAAATAGCTGGGCTGTTGAATGATGAGTTTGTCGACAGCTTCAAGCCCCATCACGTCCCTGACAGCTGTCCAGTCGATATTCCCACCCAATGCGGAAAGTTTTTGCACCGGGTAGGGGTTATAGGTTTTTTCCGGGTCACGATTATCAACTGAATCCCACTGTGCCTTTGCAATGAAAGCTTCCAGGCGATAGACACGGCCGGCTGCTGCACCGGGGTTTGCCGTATCCGCGAGCGCCAGCATGCCGGCAATGTAAGCGGGCAGTGCACGGCGGGCTCGAGAGAAGTTCTCATTTTCAAGCTCGATATAGTAATCACGGCTCGGCATTGTGATGCCGTCCTGGGAGAAATAAACGGTATAACTCGTAGAATTTTTCAGGTCCGGATAAACGTAGAATCCGAAGGGCATATCTACCCCGGCTCGATTGAGTTCTGCCATGGTCAGGACCAGTGTTTCCGGCGAGTCAATCGCGGCCACTCGATCCAGTTTTGCCTGCACCGGTTCAATTCCAAGTGCATTGATCGTTTCGATATCCATCCAGCTGGTATAGATGTCGCCCACCTGCTGGGATTCGGTTCCGCTCTCGCCCCGGTTCTTGGCGGCCTCCTCAATAATACTGCGCAACGCCACCTCGGCTTCTTCCCGAACCTGGTGGTAGACCGTGTAGCCCGAATACATCTCAGGAATCTCGGTGCTGTCCAACCAACCGCCATTTGCAAACTGGTAGAAATCGTCCTGTGGCCGGGTGGCCGGGTCCAGCGCGTTCAGGTTGACCCCGGAAACACGAGCAGGCTCTTGCGTTGACGCAGATTCTGGAGCTGCTGCGTTGCGGTAATAGAGGCCAGTGGCCAGCAGGACAGCGATCACTAGCGTGATGATCAGGCTTTTGGGCATTCGGGGTTTCCTTGGTTAAGCGGGGGTTCCGCGTATTATTTGGTGATACGACCCGTCATCGGTACCTGGCAAATATCCAGTACCCTGGGCGGTTTTGTGAGGAAAAATTTCTGTTTGCGGTTACGGCGGTCCTCCAGCAGGTTCTTAAATCCCTTGCTGTTGGTGTCCATTACAAATGCGGACAGGCGCTCTCGTTTTGGAATATCAGATGCCAGTGTGACTGAACGGATGCGACTGCTTTTTTCTTCGTTCTGGAAGATACCGCTTTCATTTTCCGGGCCCCGCTTGATCTTTTGCACTACATCCATGCCTGCGATCACCCTTCCGAAAATGTTCATGTTGCGATCGAGGTAGCGTGGAGCCTGGCCGATCACGATGTAGAAATCGGTACGACTGGAGTCCGGGCTGTCATTACGGGCCATGGCTAAGACGCCGGGACAGTGGGTGAGCCAGATTCTTTGTTCTTCGCGGTCGATGGCGGTGGCGAAGCCATTCACGAAGCCGGTTTCAGACGCGTACAGGTCATCTTTCTGCACCAGCGTGAAAGGTGTACTCTCGAAAAGATCCCATTCGAATTCGGCATCGATCAACGGCAGCATACTCAACTCACCCAGGTCGCTGCCATCGCCGCCCTGGGCCACGAAACCATCAATGACCCGGTAAAAACTGAGTCCACGATAGAATTGATCCTGGACCAGTTTGCGGAACTGCTTGACCGTTTCGGGTGCAAACCAGGGGTTGAGTTCGATTACTACCTGGCCTTCATACAACTCCATGAACACCAGGTTGTCCGGATCGACCTCGCGCCAAATGATGTCATCTGCTGCGAACCCGGGCCCGGATACAAGTGCGGTCAGCGCCGCAATCGCTCCAATCAGTAACTTTCCGAACTTTCTACTCTGCATCCTGTGCAGTGTAATCAGCGCATCTGGATATTGCCACCACCCATGCCGCCGCCCATCGGGTCCATTCCGGATCCGGATCCGGGAACGACGATCGAAGATGCTTGCTGGCGCTGCATTTCCTTGAGTTCTTCCATGGTTTTCTCAAACGCGCCCTTGGCGGCGTCACCAAAGCCCTCGGCGGCTTCCTTCAGAGATTCCGCAGGGATTTCGAAAGAAAGTGGCAGCGGGCCGGCCGATGTCATGACCTGGGTCGAGCCTATGTATTGAGGCTGGCGGGCCGGGTCCGGATCGCCGTTTTCTGTTACCGGCGCCAGGCGGCGAAGGGTTCCAACTGCGTTGTCGGTAAACACCTCCTCCCGGTACAGGGCGGAAGCGTCCATGATGATTTCATTGCTGGTTTCTGGGTTGTTCATTGGTTTGAATCCTTGAAGACTGGAACGTTATTTGGGGACAGCATAGCTGAATCACAATGAATTGCCGATTGCAGTAAACTGTAAAATTCCTGGCAGTATTCAATGGAGCGTATTAAACCGATGGCCAATATTCGATCTGAAGAACTGACTTACAGCGCCGGCGGCGTTGATATGAAAGCTTATATTGCATGGGACGGTGAGATTGAAGGGCAGCGTCCTGGAGTGGTGGTTGTACATGAGTGGTGGGGCTTGAATGACTATGCGCGGCGGCGAGCCGACATGTTGGCCGAGCTGGGTTACACCGGTATGGCGCTCGATATGTACGGTGCTGGCGCAGTAGCAACTAACCCCGACGAGGCGGGAGAGCTGATGAATGGCCTGCTCGGAGATCTGGCTGTTGTCCGCAGCCGGTTTAATGCCGCACTCGATGTTCTGAAAGCACACTCCAGCACTGATTCAGGCCGGTCGGCTGCAATTGGATATTGCATGGGTGGCGGGATTGTCCTGCACATGGCCCGTTACGCGGCGGATCTCAAGGCCGTTGCATCATTCCACGGCGCGCTGCCTCTGGGCGTTGCTGCGCCGGATGAGGGTGGTGACGTCACTGCGCGGATAGCCGTCTATCACGGTGAAGACGATGTGCTGATTCCGGCTGAAGCCGTGGACGCGTTCAAGACCGAGATGAAGAAAACGCAGGCCGATTGCCTGTTCGTTTTACTGCCTACCGCTTTGCACGGGTTCAGCAACCCGATTGCCACCAGCAAGGGCGAAGAGTACGGCCTGCCGCTGCGGCATAACGAACGTGCAGACCAGGCATCCTGGAACCACATGCAACTGGTCCTGGAGTCCGCCTTCAGGTAAAGCTGAAAAGGGTGGGCTGGACTACTTTGTACTAGTTCGATCCTGCCTGGTGTGCTTTCAGCGCCGCATCGCAAGACTGCTTGGTGAGGTAGCAGGGGTTTCCGATGTTACCGCGGGCATTGATGCTGTGTTCTTCTTTGCCGTTTTTCATTTTTGTCACGGCAAGCAATTTTTCCGGCCGGAACGCCTCGAGTTGGTAGATGCATTTTTCCCAGGCAGAATCCGCTGGGAGATCGACTACAATGATGGCGTCCTCGCCGTACTTGCAGGTAGCGTAATCAGCAAAGTGTGTCTCGCCGGCAACGTACTCGCAGGCGAAGGCTGAGCCTGCACTTGCGGCTAATAAACTTACAAATATGAAGGTCAAGGCTGGGTGTTTCATTGTCGTCCCCATGCTGAGGTTTTCTCGTATTAAGTCAAACACATAAGTCGGGGAAATTGAATGACGTGCGTCACGGGATCGAGGGTGCTTTCGATCAGAGTTCTTTCTCGATGGGTAGCCAGGACATGATGCGGGCACCCATTCTTTTCCAGATGGATGCTCCGGGATCATGCTTGTAAATCGTCGTGCTGCCGTCCGGGTTTTTCAACTCCCAGCGCAGCTTCCCTTTTTCGTTTAGGAACAGGCGGTAACTGTTCTCGGGGTCAAAATCCCGGTTCATTTCAGCCACGACCTGCTGGGCGAATTCGGGGTTGGAGACCACCAGGCCAATTTCAGAATTCAGGTCGCGTGAGCGCGGGTCAAAGTTGAACGAGCCGATAAGCGCCTGCTTTCCATCGATGACGAACGACTTGGTGTGAATGCCGGCGGGTACTTCGTTGTTTTTATCGTTGGCTTTGAAATGTTCACGCAGGGCCGCGTCTGCACGGAGTTCGTGTAATTCGGCGCCGGCCTCCAGCATGGCCTTGCGGTATTTCATATAGCCCGAGTGGGCGGAGAGATGGTTGTTAGACATCAGTGAGTTGGTCAACAGCCGGACCCGCACTCCCCGGTCCACCATCTTTTTGATATTTTGCAGGCCCTGTTTTGAAGGAATCAGGTAGGCGGATTCGACCAGGAATTCGCTTTCTATGTCGTTAATGACTTCACCCATTTCCTGGATAATGGCAGATTCGCCCTGGCCTTCGAAACGTTCAAGTGGATCAACCACCACGTGAGCCTGGACCCAGGTCAGTCGTTCACGCCATTCCTTCAGATTTTCCAGGGTTTCGTCTTCCTCCATCTCAAGTTTGAACGGCAGGGCATCCAGCTTTTTTAATGACTCACGCAATTTATGCCTGCCGGCATCGAGATCTTCCGCAGTAAAAGTGCCTGGGTGCAGAGCGGCAATAGGCACGGCATGCCGGCTGTTCCAGTACTCATCGAAAGCGATGCCCGCTTCGCGCGCACCCTGGCCGGTGGTCAGCACGTCCAGGTCAAAGAAATTCGCCTTGGTGTCAATGCCGAAATAGTCGTTGCCGATGTTACGGCCGCCGAGAACAGCTACCGCGTTGTCAGCCATGAAAATCTTGTTGTGCATGCGGTGGTTGAGCAGCTTGCGGTTGGTCACGTAGTTCAGGTTACGGCCCAGACTCCGGTTGGCCATCGGGTTGAATACCCGGATTTCGAAATTGGGGTGTGAATCAATCAGGGCGTAAGAATTATCGCGGCCAGCGTGGAAGATATCGTCGATCAGGAAACGAACCCGAACACCGCGGTCGGCGGCCTCCAGTGCACGCCATAGCAGGAGTTTTCCGGCCAGGTCGCTCTTCCACAAGTAATATTGCATGTTCAGGGTCTTTTCCGCGAAGCCTGCGATTGCAAAACGCGTGCTGAAGGCCTCGTAGGGGTCCGCAAGTAGTTCGACACCGGAAAGCGAGGGGTCCGGTGGCGCGGTTTCGGCGATGAAAGCGCCGAGCAAGGTCTGTTCAGGGTATTGATTTCCCTGGCTGGGAACTTGCTGCAGGTCCTGCGGCAGGCTGGCGCACCCGCCCAGCCACAGCAACAGGGCCACAAAGAATCCGAAGTGCGCTCCGCGCTTGATGATGAATGTCTGGTTTTGCATGCTGCGAAAATCCTACCCTGCTAACTGAAGACTCACAAGCGGAAAGCCCATGGGGTAACATGGTGCCCGAGCCAGGAGGAAGCGAAATGAGTCAAACAGGAAAAGGACATGTGCTGGGAATCGGCGGGGTTTTTTTCCGTTCAAAAGACCCGGCCCTGCTGGGCGCCTGGTACCAGGAACACCTCGGCTTCGAGGTTGAAGAATGGGGCGACACCCGCGGAACCAGCTTTCGACCGACCGATATGCCCGCCAACTCCTTTACAGTCTGGAGCGCATTTGCGGCGAACACCGAGTATTTCGGCGCATCCGGCCAGGGTTATATGATCAACCTGGTGGTGGATGACCTGGATGCGGCGTTGGAGAATGTTACTGTCGGCGGGGCTGAAGTGCTGGAAGAGCGGGAAGAGCATGACTTTGGCCGGTTTGGCTGGTTCGTTGATCCGGATGGCAACCGGGTGGAGCTTTGGGAACCGCCGGAAAAGGAATGAATACGGTGGAACGTGGCATCGAGTCGAGGCTGGAAGAACTGGAAAGCAAGTTGGCATTCCAGGATGACCTGATAGAGAGCCTGAATGAAATCATCACGCGCCAGGACCTTGACCTGGTGCGGCTGGAACAACGGGTCAGGTCACTGGCCGAAAGACTCACAGACATCGCCGAGTCAGCGCCGATGTCCGGGGGTTCGAGCGGGCACGAAGTGCCCCCGCACTATTAATAAGGCAGGTTGATCGCAGGTTCCTGCATGGCTGATAGTTGCTCACGCAGGCCCAGCACCAGGTCTTCCCAGTAACGCGGGCTGTCAAACCACGGAAACGCAATCGGAAAGGCCGGGTCTTCCCAGCGTCGCGCCAGCCAGGCTGCGTGGTGCAGCATGCGCAGCGTTCTCAGTGCTTCGATTAGCTGCAACTCACGCGGGTCAAAATCACAGAATTGCCTGTAACCCTCGATAATGGCTGCAAACTGACTTTCCATATCGTGGCGATCACCGGATATCAGCATCCAGAGGTCCTGGATTGCCGGACCGGACTGGCAGTCATCCATGTCGACGAAATATGGTCCGTCCCGCCACAGCAGGTTGCCGGGGTGGCAATCGCCATGCAGGCGAATCACGCGCGGATTGCCGGACCGTTCCCAGGCGGAGCGGATATGCAGCATCAGATCGCCGGTCAGGCTATCCCATGCGGTCTCCATGTGCGGTGGCATCCACTGCCCTTCACGGATCGTGCGAATTGACTCGTCGCCAAAGCGTTCCGGCGTGAGTTCCGGCCGGCCTTCAAAAGAGCGGGCTCTGCCGATCGCATGGATCCGGCCAATGAAGCGTCCCAACCACAACAGGGTGTCCCGGTCCTCGAGTTCCGGTGCGTGGCCGCCCTGGCGCTTAAACAGGGCGAAACGGAAACCCTCATGGTGAAACAGCGAGCGGCCGTTGATCTGGCTGGGCGCGATCAGTGGAATTTCGGCTTCGGCCAGTTCGATAGAAAAGGCGTGTTCTTCGAGAATTTGCGCGTCGCTCCAGCGGCCGGGCCGGTAAAACTTTGCAATGACCGGGTCGGCTTCATCGATGCCGACCTGGTAAACACGGTTTTCATAACTGTTCAGTGCGAGTAATCGGCCATCCGTCAGCAGACCGGTGGAGTCCACTGCTTGCAGGATGGTGTCCGGGTCCAGCTGGTAATAGGGTGTTGAATCGTTGCTGCTTGTTTGCATGGGCGAATGATAACGCTTATCGAAAACTTTCAGCGCTTCTTTCCTGTTTCACGTAAAATAGAGTCTCTCACCAGGTACATCAGCCATGTCCAACGAAACCAAAAGCCTCGCCCTGTTCTGTGACTTTGAAAACATTGCTTTGGGTGTGCGCGACGCGAACATTGCGGCCTTCGACATCAGTGAAATTCTGGAGCGGCTGTTGGTCAAGGGCAATATCGTCGTCAAGAAAGCCTATTGTGACTGGGATCGCTACAAGGGCTTCAAGGCAGGCATGCACGAGGCGTCTTTCGAGCTGATCGAAATTCCCCATGTACGTCAGTCCGGCAAGAATTCTGCTGACATCCGGATGGTCGTGGACGCGCTGGACCTGTGTTACACGAAGTCCCACGTCGATACGTTCGTCATAATCTCCGGCGATTCCGATTTTTCACCACTGGTGTCCAAGCTGAGAGAAAACAATAAGCTGGTGATTGGTGTTGGGGTCAAAAACTCCACATCGGACCTGCTGATCGCAAATTGTGACGAGTTCATCTACTACGATGACCTGATCCGGATCGCCGAACGGCGCAAGCCAGCGAAAAAGAAGTCCAGCGGCCGCAAGCCCGCTGAGGGTCGCGCCGGTAAGAAAGAGCAGCAGGATGCGCGTGCCGAAAAGGCTTTTGAGCAGGTACTGGAAACCATCGAGGGCCTTTTTTCCGAACGCTCCGATGAGGATAAGATCTGGGGCTCGATGGTCAAGCAGGCGCTAAAACGGCGTAAACCCGGGTTCAGCGAGAGCTATCACGGCTTCCGTTCTTTCGGCAAAATGCTGGAGGAAATGGAGAAGCTTGAGATGATTGCGCTGGAGCACGACGAAAAATCCGGTGGTTACATCATCACCAGCGTTCTCTGAACGTCCGCAGACGTTCGGTATTCCACGCACTCAGCGTTTCATTCCAGCCAAATACTTCCACGACCCGGCTGAACGCCTGATCCAATGGCGCTTCTATGCGCACGGGCTTTTCTGTTTGTGGTTCCAAAAACTCCAGCGACCAGGCATGCAGCAATAATCGGTGGCAGGCAAACACCTCGCGAAACAGCCGGTTGTGCTCGCCACGGCCATAGGTAGTGTCACCGGCCAGGTGATGACTGATGTGTTTCAGGTGGCGGCGAAGCTGGTGGCGCCTGCCGGTTTCAGGGTAAAGGGCGAGCAAACTGTAGCGGGAACTTGAATAGGGTTTAACCGCGTGAGGGGTTTCGATGCGGGCGATTTGTTCGAAATGTGTAACGGCCTCGCGCGCCACCGATCCGGCTTTGCGTTCGTCCTTTGGTGGTAGCAAATCATGCGAAATGGTTCCCTGTGCTGGCGTCCAACCTCTGGCCACCGCCAGGTAGCACTTGCGGATCTTCCGGTTCTCGAAAGCCTGCCCCAGCTCTTTCAGCCTGTTGCGGTCACCGGTCATTAGCATGACACCGGAAACCGGCCGGTCCAGCCGGTGAATGGCGTGAACCATGTAGCCTTCCAGCTTACGAAGCTGGCTCAACAGCGTTTGCGGCTGGTCTTCCAGCATGCGGCTGCCGTGCACCGGGGTGCCCGCAGGCTTATTGATACCCAGCAGGCCCTGGCCGCGGAACAAAATGTCCTGCCCGGTAAGTGTGGCTTCAGTCATGTGTAATAGTGTCCCTGATTAGCAGGCGAAAAAAAACCCGGCCGAGGCCGGGTTTAAAGTCTTAACTATGCCCTGGTTACATGCTAACTAATTGCATGAGGACATTATTAGTGATCAGCGCGTAGAACCCCCCAGGCGCATGATCGTTTCTGCTTGTCCCCCAAGCATTCGTGCTTTCAAGCTGATGTGCGGACGGGCTACAGACCTTGAGAAGTCTGTGCCTGCTGATCTGACGTCAGTTGACAGGTGGCGATGATTCTTTTGCTT
>RCNC010000062.1_pt1 | contig 54467 bp, 55 predicted proteins | sample 2041301 | NCBI WGS metagenome assembly RCNC01 (sample SAMN09708231, study PRJNA481090) | Marine sediment metagenome, whole genome shotgun sequencing project. | biome: marine sediment; feature: ocean; material: sediment; isolation source: Sewage treatment plant 13A marine sediment (STP13A) ...
TCATTGATGCTTCTATCCCCCACAACCAGTCTCATGGCCGCCTCTGACATGTCGATCAACAAGTTCCGGGGTTCCTTGACCTTGAAGAGATAATCGAAGGGGTTTTTAATCCGGTATTGGACGATCCAGGGCACCAGACCGACGTTCAGGTCACCGGTGAGCATCAGGGCGACGTTCATGTTCTCGTTGGCCGAGACATAGCGGGAGTTTTGAGCCCCGCTGGTTGTCGTAACCCCAAATTCTTCCGTGTTCACGCGTTTGACATTGACCTTGGTGACCTTTTCGATGCCGGCCGGCAATTTGAAATTCAGACCGGGTTCTTCGGTACGCACATATTTTCCAAAACGCTGTACCACCCCGACCTCATCCTGTTTTACCGTAAAAATCACGGAAGATCCGAAAAATAATGCCGCAAGGATCAGAATCATCAAGAATCCCCCTGGGAGCTTGAACTTCTTGAGCTGTTTAAACAGTTCATCGACTTGCGGTGGAATGCCTTTGCCATCTTGTTGCTGTTCTTTCAATTTTTCCCAATCCCAATTCATGATATATACCTTGTCGTAGGGTGATAGATGGTTAAATAAGTACACGCTTGTGAGTGAATTTAACTCGAAATGTAACTTACTAATCTAAAGTCCCACGGCCTCCAAGTCAAGAAAAAAGGGAAAAAATATGGGGAGTGGGAAGACATGCGACTATGTATGTTAATTTCACCCGGCGCATATTTGTTTGATAGCACATCTTGCAGGGGGGTGAAAAATCAGTTATTAGTCAGCTGTAAGCAGTAAGCGATACGCTGCTTAATGCATATAGCTAACTGCCAAAGGCTAAAAGTTTACCATGACCAGACCAGACAGGGAAAAACGATCATTTGTTCACATTAGCAATGTGATCCGGGATGTGCTGAAAAATCATCGTCTTAAAACGGATGCATCCCTGATCCGGGTCTGGGATATCTGGGAAGAAGCCGTTGGGGAAGTGATTTCGGCCAATACGCGTCCGGCAGCTTTCAAAGGAAACCTGCTGATCGTGAATGTAACGAGCTCCAGCTGGCTTCAGCAGCTTCGATTTCTGAAGCTGGAGATCATTCAAAAGCTCAACCATGTTCTGGGGGAGGGGGCGGTGAAAGACATTAAATTTAAAATCGGCCCGGTGGACTGATGCAAGACAGACTTACCCGGGATACTTTTTTCAACGGCAAGGTGTCGGTCATACAGGAGCGGGCGGGATATCGATTCTCTATCGATGCCGTCATTCTGGCCCACCATGTCAGGCCCAAGCCGGGTGAGCGGGTTGTGGACCTGGGGACGGGCTGCGGCATTGTACCGTTGATTGTCGCTTATCGCCACCCGGCAGTCCACATGTTCGGCATAGAGGTCCAGAAAGAGCTGGCTGACATCGCGAACGACAATGTCAGGAATAATGGGATGCATGAAACTGTCCGGATTGTTCATCGGGATATGCAGACCCTACAGCAAGCCATGTTCCAGGGGCCTGTCGATATTGTGGTCAGCAACCCACCCTTTCGCAAGGCCCATTCCGGACGGGTCAATCCGAACCGGCAGCGTGCTGTGGCAAGACATGAAATCAGCGTGACACTTCCTGACGTTGTAAAGACTGCCGGTGACATTTTGAAGACGGCCGGGCTGTTCGTGCTTATTTATACATCCGAGCGTCTGCCGGAATTGGTCCAGCATATGAAATCCTGCAGGCTTGAACCTAAAAATGTGCGCTTTATCCATTCCAGGAGGGACAGCGAGTCAAAGCTGATGATGATGGAGGGTATCAAGCAGGGACGGCCGGGTCTGAAAGTGGGTCCGCCTATCGTCATTTACAATGAAGATGGTAGTTATACCGGCGAAGTAGGGGCCATGTTCTTCCCCGCCTGACCCGAATAGTTCATGAAAACGCATGGGTGGTCAGTAGATAAAAGGGTCCCAATGGCCCGGCACTGGGTTACCCATATAAGGGGTTTTATACCGCTTGTCATAATAATGTTCCGAAAATAGGATGGCGGCATAAGGGTTTGTAGCAGAAAAACGGTCCTCAATCGGAACGTTTCTATATCACCAAGTATATGAATTAGAGAATTCAGGAGACAGAAGTCAGAATATAGAATACAGAATTTCGTATAGTGCTAAATTGTTTTAATGCTGGAAAACGAATGAACATCGAACATCGAACGTCCAACATCGAATTTTGAATTTGAAAAGATGAAGAAACAGAAATAATTCGGTATTGGGTTTTTGTTTTCATTCTACATTGGACGTTCGATGTTCGATGTTGGACGTTCATCTTTTTTATTGGTATTGACATCTCAGGTGTATCAATTGTAGGGGTAAAAAAAATTGCAAATTACGAAGGGTGTCCGAGCGGCTTAAGGAGCCGGTCTCGAAAACCGGTGAACGCGCAAGTGTTCCGTGGGTTCAAATCCCACCCCTTCGGCCAATAATTTAGAGAAAGGGTTCAAGGGGTCCAGGAATTCAGGGTTCAAGTGTTTTTTCCCCAGGGATTTGGTCATCGCTTTCAGCATTCTCTCGACATCCAAAAAAATATACACCTTATATGCCCTACTTAAAAGCGGCGTAGCCGCGTCCGATAAACGCGCAAAGCGAGTTTATTACCAGTGCGGTTGATTTCCGATCCCCTGTCCCATAACCTCTAAGGTATCCTGGACAACCAGGAAAGAACCGGGGTCGATATTCTGGGCGATTCGCTTGATGCGGTGCAATTCCCGCATACTTACGATGGCATACAAGATCTTTTCAGCCTTGCCGCTATACCCTCCCTGGCCATGGAGCAAGGTGACGCCCCGATTCATCCGGTGCAGAATTTCTTCTGATATTTTAGCCCACCGATCCGAGATAATGAGAACGGCCTTGCGTTTGCTGAGACCCGTGATGACGAGATCCATCATGCGTGCGGTGATATAAATATAGATGAACGAATAGAGCGCGGTTTCAAGAGAAAACAACAGGGTGGTCACTGTCAGGACGACTGCGTTGATGGTCAAGATTGTTTTCCCGATGGCAATGGAAAATCGTTTCAGCAGGATTACCGAGAGAATATCCAAACCCCCGGCAGAACCGCGGGACCTGAGGGTCAGTCCACCACCAATACCGGTAAGGATTCCTGCAAAAATTGCGCCCAGGAGTTTGTCCTCTAAAGGGATACTTACGTGGACCCATTCAAGGGTGCCGGTCAAGATCAGCATGCCGATGATGCTGTAGATAAAAAAGCGGCGACCTACAAAGACCCAACCAATCGCAAAAAGGGGTATGTTCAGAAGCAAATAGAGGGGCGCCAAAGGCAAAATTGAAAAAATGTAATGAAGCAAGAGAGCTGTACCGGTGACGCCGCCACTCAGAAACTGGTGAGGTATGACGATGCCGTTGACTGCCATGGCGATCAGCGTGTTCCCAAGGCTGATCAAAGCAAGGTTTTTAATGATATCGACGGTGATGTCGAATTTTCGGGTTTGGTTTTTACCATTTGCATCCATGTGAATTTTCCTTTCTGGCATTTGTCAAAATAACGTTCCGGTTACACCGCAAGGGGAGCCGTGAGACGCATTCGAAACATATTTATGACAACGCCTCCATGAGTGGGTTCGCGCAAAGCTAGGGCATGTACTCGGGTTGTCAAGATCAGGAGACCCTATCTTGACATTTTTTTCACGCTATGGCACTTTAACTGATAATTCCGGCCGATGTGCCAATGACCGTTACCCTGGGTTCTTTAAGTATAACGGTCTGAAATAGAACGATAAAAATATTTTATAATCCATGAATGTTTTGCATTTAAAAAAAATCTCACATAATCGTTGATCAATAGGCCCAAAAACATTATATAGCCATCCCTGTGTAGGTTGATGACCCACAAGAATTACGGAGAGATGTCCGAGCTGGCTGAAGGAGCACGACTGGAAATCGTGTGTGCTGTTAATAGCGGCACCGAGGGTTCGAATCCCTCTCTCTCCGCCATAAAACATCTTTGATGCAGCCCCAATGTATAACGCTATCATCTGCAAGCAAACAGGAGCGTTTTCAGAGGTCTCAGCATTTTTCCGAGGATTCCCATCCATGTCTTATTTGGTTCTTGCAAGAAAATACCGCCCGCAAACATTCGACGAAGTCGTGGCGCAGGCACATGTCACCCAGACGCTGAAAAATGCCATTTCATCAGATCGACTGGCCCATGCGATCCTGTTTACCGGGCCCAGGGGCACTGGTAAAACGACTATTGCACGGGTACTGGCCAAGGCAATGAACTGCGAGAAAGGCCCTGCACCGGCACCCTGCAATACCTGCCGTTCTTGTTCCGAGATTACTTCCGGCAGCGCGGCGGATGTTTTCGAGATCGATGGCGCATCGAACAATGGTGTGGAACAGGTCAGAGATATACGGGAAAATATCAAGTACCTTCCGGCGCACAGTTCTTACAAAATCTATATTATTGACGAAGTCCACATGTTGAGCACGGCCGCCTTCAATGCCTTGTTGAAAACACTGGAAGAACCGCCTGCCCATGTCCTTTTCCTGTTTGCAACAACTGAGCCGAGAAAAATTCCGATTACCATTCTGTCCCGGTGCCAGCGGTATGACCTGAAGCGGATCGAGACTTCCGACATAACCGGGCACCTGGTATCGATCTGCCGGAAAGAAGACCTTGATATTGCCGACGAGAGTTTTGATCTCATCGCCAGGGAAGCTGACGGCAGTATGCGGGATGCCCTGAGTCTTCTGGATCAGGTGACGACCGGCACCGGCAGGACCGTAACACACAGCGAAGTCCTCGATGTTCTGGGAGTGGTCGATCGGGCGGTTGTATTCGAACTGGCCGATGCGACTTTCAAGGGAGATGCACCACGGATTCTGAGAATCATCGATACGGTCTATCAAAACGGCCATAGCATCGTTGACCTGTATACCCGTTTGATCGAACATTTCAGAAATATGCTGGTAGTCAAATTGAGTCCTGAATATCATAAACGGTTGGATCTTCCCTCCCACGAGATCGATATTCTGCAGAAACAGATTCAGGGGGTTTCCCCGCTGCACTTGAATCAAATTCTGGGAGTGCTTTTTGGCGAAGAACGTACCATCAAGTGGTCTTCACGACCCCAGATGGCGTTTGAAGTGGTGATGATCAAGTTGCTCAATATCAGGCCGGCGTTGCCCATCGATGACCTGATAGAAAAGCTCGATGACATTCAGAAACAGTTTTCGTCGGTACAGGATTTTTCCTTGTCTGAAACGCAAAAAGAGTTTGAGGCTGTTGTTGAGCCACCTTTCAAAAAAACGCAGACAGACAGCCGGAAACACGCATCTCTTACAGAACCGGCATTGCCGGACCCGGTTTCATCGACACCCGGTGATGAAACCGACCCATGGTCGTCGATCCTGGATATTATTTCGGAACGTTATCCGTCTCTGGCTCCCAATTTGGCCCATTCCAGGCTGGTTAAACTGTCTGAGAAGACGCTTGAAATCGAGGTTAACGGGAGCGATTTTAACTATAAGCGTATGCAGCGAAAAGAAAATATCAAAATTCTCGAGAGCATTTCCCAGTCTTTTTTCGGGCGACGGATGAGCGTCGTGATCCATGCCGGGGTAAACATGAACGGTCAACCCAAAAGAGAAAAAATCGATGCAGCAAACCGATTGAAAAAGGATCTCCTGCAACATCCCCTGGTGGCGGATGCCATCGAGATCTTCAACGGTAAGCTGGTGGATATAAAAGCAAGTTAGTCCTTTAATTGAAAAAAGTTGTGTGTTTTGTGGCAAAATAATAAAAGCAATCACGAAAACACGAAATATTTTATGGGCTTCTTCGTGATTTCGATTCTTCGTGATTTCGTGATAAAAGATCTTTACTTCCGGTTTGTCCGGGTCAGGAGGTTCGTAGATGAAGGGTATGGGTAAAATGATGAAACAGGCTCAGCAGCTTCAGTCAAAAATGTTGAGAATGCAGGAAGAGCTTGCCGACAAGACCACGGAAGCCAGCGCCGGGGGCGGTATGGTTCGGGTTGTGGTCAACGGCAAACAACAGGTCGTTGATCTTGAAATTAAACAAGAAGTCGTGGATCCGGAGGATGTGGACATGCTCCAGGATCTCGTTCTCACGGCTGTCAATGACGCCTTGGCGCGATCACAGGAAATGATGTCCAGCGAGATGAACAAACTGACGGGTGGGGTGAATATACCGGGTTTACTATAAATTCGAAGCACTAAATCCAAAATTCAAAACAGTCCGGCTAACTCACCGCCTCGAGCAAGGTTGAAGGGCAATGTCCAATGACCAAATTCGAATGATGAAAACAAGACTTTAAATCTCATGCCCATTGCAATGTTTTGGTCATTTGAGTATTTGATATTTGGATTTGTTTCGGATTTCGATATTAGGATTTAATTTTTATTTCAACTGGTAGCAAACCATTATAGGGTTAGTCAGTAACCGGCCCTACTATAGGCTTCTACAAATCAAATGACAAGAAAGAGAAACCATGTATCACTATCCACCTTCGGTTTTGAATCTGATAAAACATCTTTCCAGGCTTCCGGGCATTGGAGAAAAAACAGCCGAGCGGCTGGCCATGTACATCATGAAAATGTCTCGCAGAGATGCCGAGCAGTTGTCGCAAAGTATTCTGGCATTGAAGGAAACCGTTCGGATATGTTCCATGTGCTTTGCCTTGAGCGATACAGAGACATGTAAAATATGCAGCGATCCAGCGAGAGATGCCACCCTGTTGTGTGTAGTGGAGCAGCCGGGCGATATGGCTTCGATTGAAAAATCCGGCGCATACCGGGGACTCTACCATATTTTGCAGGGAGTTCTTTCCCCCATGAACAATATCGGACCGGATGATATTCACATCAAAGAATTGCTCGCGCGTATTGCCTCAGGCAACGTAGCAGAAGTGGTTCTGGCAACAAGCACCAGTGTCGAAGGGGAGTCCACAGCCGGTTTTATTGCAGAGAAACTTTGTTCATTCCCCGTCAATGTGACCCGCATCGCTTCCGGTGTTCCCATCGGAGGGGACCTCAAATATGTGGATCAGGTAACCCTGCGTCGGGCCATGGAGACACGGCATGCCCTCTGATAAAGATGCCGAAAAGGCACCAGGGGACTCGGTCTTTGTCTGCAGTCAATGTGGTGAGTGTTGTATCGGTTATGGCGGTACCTTTGTCACCAACCAAGATATCGAAAGAATCTCGGCTTATATCGGAACCGATCCACGTGGATTTGTCGAGCAATTTTGCAACTTGTCGGGAGACAGGCCGGTTCTGGCTCAGCAAGATGACGGTCATTGTGTCTTCTGGGATAAGGTATGCACGATTCATCCCGTAAAACCGCAAATGTGCAGGAAGTGGCCTTACATCGAGAGTCTCCTGATTGATTTCGAGAACTGGAATATCATGACATCCATGTGCCCCGGAATGAAAAAAGATGTCTCATCTCGTGTCGTCAAGGATTGGGTAAAAAAGATGATTTCCTGCACAGAATCTTAAACGCTACCGTCCTGCTATAAAAGCGATGACAGGCATCCTGAGCCTTTTGACAACAATGGTTCTGTGCTTGACACGATATGAGAATTATGCCATCGTTTATCGGTTTTCATTACACCTCAGCAGACACACATATACTTTTGGAGAGCGGATCATGAGAACTTTCGTCTGTTTATTTCTGTCGATTCTTTGTTTATCATGTGTTTTCCAAGACCTTTCTTTTGCAGCATCGGGATCTGCCGACCTATCGACTACACCCGTTAATGCCTCGGCAGACGGTGTCGGTGTGATCATCGACGACAATACGGCTCTGGCAAGAGACCAGGCGATCCAGGATGCACTCCGACTGGTTGTGGAACAGGCTGCCGGTACCATGGTGTCGTCCGAAACAATGGTTCAAAATTACGAAGTGCTGCGGGATCAGATTTATTCCAAGAGCCAGGGCTATATCCAGAGGTACGAGGTGACGGATGAGTCAATCGAAGGTAATTTGTACAAGGTGACGATTCAGGCTGCTGTGGCGAAAGGGGATTTGAAAAATGACATGCTTGCCCTGGGCTTGCTCATGGCCAGAAAGAATATGCCCCGGGTTATGATCATGGTGGCTGAGCAGACTGTCGGCATGCATTACTACAGTTACTGGTGGGGTGTCAACGCAGGTACGGCCGATCTTTCCATTACCGAAAATGTTCTCATGGAAAAACTGACCCGAAAAGGGTTTCATGTCGTAGACCATGCAGTGACGTCCAAAACACTCGAAATTAAAGATCCCTACAAAATTGAGTCGCTCAACAATGATGCTGTTCGAAGCATCGGCAAGCTCTATGACGCCGAAGTCGTGATATATGGTAAAGCACTTTCCAAGCTGGCAGGCTCGGTTTTGGGGACATCCATGAAATCCGCCCAGGCGGATGTCTCCCTGCGTGTGGTCAACACCGATACCGGACGGGTCATAGCGTCGTCCACCCAGCATGCAGCAGCTGTTCATCCGAACGAGGTCACGGCCGGGGCGGATGCGCTCAAGATTGCAACGGATGCTATCGCCGATAAACTCCTCCAACAGACCGTAGCCAAATGGTCACAGGATGTCGACGGCGGCAGCTTGATACGTCTGGTGGTGTCAGACATCCCCTCGTACAATCATCTCGTTAAATTCAAGGACATGATCCAAAAACAGGTCCGGGGTGTCAACGGGTTGTATCAGCGTGATTTTAATACAGGGACAGCAACACTGGATGTGAGCGTTCCAGCGACATCCCAGAAACTGGCCGATGAACTGGTGGTGATCGACTACGGCGAATTTGCCATCGACATCAGCAACATCACGGAAAGCAGCATCAGTCTAAAGATGAAATAACAATAAATTTGTTTAACAAAAATATAGATCGCGACGGTGTCGCTGTAAAATTTTTTCCGGAGGTAACTATGAGACGATTCCAATTGTTGATGATGCTTTTCCTGCTGCTGGTCTTTCTGGCGGGTTGTGGCGGCATACCCATGGGACCCGCAGCCAATCCCAGCAACCCCATCAAACGCCTGGCGATACTGCCTCTCCAGAATGACACGACGGATGTCGACGCACCTGACTTTGTGCGGGAAAAACTGGCTTCGGCGGTGCAGAAACGACTTTACAATGTGCAGCCGCTGGAAGAGACGGATCGTATTTTAAGAGAAAAACTGGGCATCACCCTCGGGGGGCAGCTCGGTATGGCAACGCCGGGTCAGTTGCGCGAGGCGCTCCAGGTGGAAGGGCTTCTCTATGGGACCCTCATGAATTTTGAAGAGACCACCACGGGACTCGTCAACATGCGTAAGGTCCGGGGAAAGTTTAGAATCATAGAAACAAGTTCCGGGTCTGTTTTCTGGCAAAATGGTATCGGTGTCAAGAGCCAGGACACATCCGGTGGTAATGTAGGGGCTCTTACGGGCTCTATCGCTAACGTCGGCAGTCGTGACGAAGAGGTTCCATGGGTTGTCATCGAGAATAGATCAAGCAATAATAGCATCATGGAGGGCTTTGCAGCGGGATTGGCCACGAAGTTGATTTCAAAAGCAGTTGGCGTGCACCTGGCCAAGGAAACTAATGAAATGATCTGGCGTCTCGTACAGAATCTGCCATGGGGCGCGGGGAGTGTCACGGGCGCCATTCTGGCGGAATCATTGCTTATTCCTACCATGGGCATGCCAAAAATTCAGATGCCGCCATTACCCGCCATCGGGCACATGAACTATGGTGATCGGGATTTCAAGGCCGTCCTGGTTTCGAGCACTTTTGATAAGTCACAACAGCGGGAATTTTCTTTTGAAATGCCTATCGCCAAGGCCGGTGAAAAATTTCGGATGGAAATGGATTACACCAAGATGTCGGGGGCCCAGGGCATGCCGCCCGCCCTGAGCAGTGTGGTGATGATTCACCGGGGTGATGAAAAGCGTACCTACTCACTCTACACAAACAAGAAAAAGTATATGATCAGTGATGAGACAGACGAGGGCTACTACGAGGAACCGGATGTTGTAAAGACCTTTGTGGCCAAAGAGACCATCGATGGTCATCCCACCGAAAAATACAAGATCACGATAAGCTACCAGGGCCAGGAAGCACAGCAGGGCTTTATCTGGAATGCGATGGACCTGGATGGCATGACGATTCGAAGTGAAATAGACAACGCGACGGTCAAGATGACATCCACCTTAAGGGGTATCGTCATGGGGACACCGCCGGCAGGTCTCTTCGAAGTACCGGCGGGCTACATGGAAACCGATAATTTTTTAGAAATAGTCATGGAAAAACAATAAAAACTAATTTAGGAGGCAAAACATGCTGAAAGCTAAAAACATTTATCTGTTAGGGTCGCTACTTCTCATGACCGCGGTATTGGTTTTCAATGGGTGTGCTGTAAAGACATCAGGGGCAGTGCGTGACGACTCATCGCTTACAGGTATTTCAGATGAACTGGCTCCCTCCGAAGAGTATACCGGCCCGAAGTTGCGGGTGGGGGTAGTGAATTTCCAGAACAAGACCCCTTCGAAATATATCGGTATTGGTGAGGCAGCAGCGGATATTCTGGGGACAATTCTCCAGAAGACCGGCCGGTTTATCATTATCCCCCAGCAGGACGTCGCTTCCATACTGGGTCAGCAGGCCATGGGTGCTTCCGGGGCCGTCAATCCGGCTACTGCCGCAAAAATGGGCAAGATCCTGGGATTGAACGCGATGGTTACCGGTGCGATTACCGCCTATTCAGAAGCTGAAGAGGGAGCGGATTACCTGGTGTACAAAAAGAAGAAACAGATTGCCCGGGTCACCGTGGATTATCGGATCGTGGACACGACCACAGGCATTCAGATGGTAGCCGACTCGGGGCAGGGCGTTTATGAAAAGAAAACCGGTGGGGTCCTTGGATTGGGTTCCAAGTCGAGCTACGACGCAGACCTTCGGGACGGCGCCTTGCGGGATGCATTGACCAAAGCCATGGTCAATATGCTGCCGCAGTTTGAAAGTCAGGAGTGGACTGGTCGAATCGCCACCATCAAAGGTCGAACCGTCTACCTGAACGCCGGGAAGAAAACCGGGTTGAAGGTGGGTGACCTCCTGATGGTACAGGAGCTGGGAGAGGAGATTATCGATCCCCAGACCAATGTATCCCTTGGCAGGGCTCCGGGATCGATCAAAGGCGAGCTGATGGTGACCGGCTTTTTCGGTCGTGATGGATCTATGGCGACCATCAAATCGGGGGCTGGTTTCAAGACGAACGATCTGGTGAGGTATAAGTAAAAGAAGGGTTCGAGAGAAACGCAAGACTATAGGCTGTAGACTGTTAGCGGCCTACAGCCTAAACCGCTAATAGGCTAATAAGGGTCCGAGGGTTCGAGAGGGTTGCGCAGCATGTGTGACTCGCTTGGGGTCTCGGGCTTTTTTTGTAAAATGCGAAATCCGAATATCGAAATACGAAACAATACCAAATGACAAAAATTCGAATGATCCAAACATACTGTATAAGGCTTATGGCCATGGGCTATGTTTTGGTCATTTGAGCGTTTAATATTGGGATTTGTTTAGAATTTCGATATTCGGATTTCGAATTTATCACACACACATATCCTACAACCAACCCATTCAGAGTCTATTCGTTTTGGGCCTTTGCGTCCGGATCTGCCTGCCGATGTGTGATCGTGATATCTCGTTTGGGGTAGGGTATTTCGATGCCTTGCTGGTCAAACGCTTCTTTGACCCGGTCCGTTATCTCGGAAATAGTGTCCATCCGTTTTCTGGCGTTCTTGATCCATACCCGCACCTGGAGATCGACGGATGATTCGCCAAACAATCTTACCACTACTTTCGGTTTGGGTTCCGTGGCGATCCATTCGATGTCATCGGCGATGTCGAGGATGATTTTCTTGGCTTTGGGCAGGTTGGCATCGTAGGCGAGGCCTATATTGATGCGTACGCGGATCTTGGAAGATATGATCGTGTAATTGATGATATCTCTTTTCATGATCTCGTTGTTGGGGATGATGATGACGATATTGTCCGTGGTCTTTATTCTGGTGGCCCGGATGCCGATATCCATCACGTCTCCCCAGGTGGAACTCCCGGCAGGTGCTGTCCAGACTTCGATGCGGTCACCAATCTCAAAGGGTCTGTCGATGACCAGAAGCACCCCGGCTATCAGATTGGACAAGGTGTCTTTTGCCGCGAAACCGATGGCGATTCCCAAAACACCTGCACCGGCGACAAAGGGCATCACGTTGATACCCAGGAGGTCGAGGGCCAGGATAATGGCAACGACATAGATGATCACGCCGACGAACCGCGTCAGAAGATCGAATATGACATTGTCTACCTTGGTCTCGGTTTTGTGTACGATCCGTTTTTCAAGTGTTTGCAGGATGACAATCGTGACTTTTACTGCCGGTGCAGCCAGAAACAGCATCATCAGGGCCTGACAAGCGGTTTCCAGAATAGGCATATTCAACAGCCGGAAAATATAGACACCCGTGGCAAACAAGAGGATGATGGTAACTGCCCGGCCAAAGGACTTGAAAATAACGGCATTGTTGCGAATGATCTCGAATTTCTGACCTTTTCTCTGGAAAAACGCCAGCAGCAGTTTCAGTAGGAACCAAAGCAGGACAGCCAGGACAATCGCCATCAGTGCCCTGGTGAAAACTGCCGAATAGGATGATGGATCACCGGCCAGTGTATCGATATATTGTTGGACTGATTCCCAGAAGCGCATGCGAGTTACCTTGTTAGCTTTTTAGGGGTTTAGGCTGAAACTATAGACTATTAGACTGTTAGACTGTAGGCTGTTAGGTGCCTTTTGCCCTGTGGGCGACATTTAGCCTTCGGCTGTCATTTGTCCTATCGGACGACATTAGCGCTTCGCGCGTCATTTGTTGTTGCTATTAGCGATGAGCATTAAGCTCTAAGTCACTTATAGCTTAACGCTTATGGCTTATCGCTCAATTGCTTTCAGCCACAATCGAACCCTTGTATCACCCTCAGCCCCTCGGACCCTCATGTTACTGCCGTAGAAAAAAGCCCGGCCCTGATAAATTCACGATTCAGGCGGGCAATATTGACAATCGATATTTCTTTGGGACATTCTGCCTCGCATTCGCGCTCGTTGGAACAGTTTCCAAAACAGAGCTGATCCATGACATTCAGCATGGCTTGAACCCTTTGGGCTGCCTCGGGGCGACCCTGCGGCAGAAGTGCCAGATGAGAGACTTTTGCGCCTACAAAGAGCATAGCGGAGGCATTGGGGCATGCTGCGACACACGCGCCACAACCAATACAGGCTGCCGCATCCATGGCTTTTTCAGCAACCTCCTGGGGAATGAGAATTGTATTGGCATCCTGTGCACCGCCGGTATTGGCGGAGATATAGCCACCGGCCTGGATGATCTTGTCAAAGGGACTCCGGTCCACCACCAGATCTTTGATAACCTTGAAAGCCCTGGCTCGAAAAGGTTCGATAAAGAGGGTGTCGCCATCTGAAAAGTGCCGCATATGAAGCTGGCAAAGCGTGGTGGCTTTTTCGGGTCCGTGGGGGCGTCCGTTGACCACACAGCCGCATTGACCGCAAATTCCCTCCCGACAGTCATAGTCGAACGCGATGGGCTCTTTGCCCGTGAGGGTGAGTTGTTCGTTGACGACATCGAGCATTTCAAGAAAAGACATGTCCGTGGAGATATTGTCCGCGGAATATGTTTCCAGACTGCCTTTGGCATGGGAGCCTTCTTGACGCCATATTTTCAATGTCAAGCGGATATCTTTTGTCACTTGTAACTCCTTTGGCTTAATTTGACATTTTCGAAGACAAGCGGCTCTTTATGCATTTCAGGACCGGTGTCCGGGCCCTTATATTCCCAGGCAGACACATGACAATAGGCTTCATCGTTGCGCTGGGCTTCGTTCTCTTCGGTTTGATAGGCCTCGTTAAAATGACCGCCACAGGATTCCTGTCGTTCCAGGGCATCCAGGACCATGAGTTCTCCAAATTCAAGGAAGTCAGCCACCCGGCCGGCCCTTTCAAGGCTCTGGTTGAAATCTAATTCCTTTCCGGGGACGGTAACATTTTTCCAGAATTCTTCACGTAGATCTTGAATTTGACCGCGAGCTTTCTCAAGGCCGGCATTGTTGCGTGCCATACCACAGTGTTCCCACATTATCTGGCCCAATGCCCTGTGGAAATCGTCTACGGTGCGCTTCCCGTTGATAGACATGAGTTTGCGGGTGGTTTCCCGGGCCGTGTTTTCAATAGATGCAAATTCAGAATGGTTTTCATCGATCTGTTCAAGAGGTGTTCCGGCCAGGTATCCCCCAATGGTATATGGAATGATGAAATATCCATCGGCCAGCCCCTGCATCAGTGCACTGGCACCCAGTCGATTGGCCCCATGATCTGAAAAATTGGCTTCACCCATGACAAAAAGCCCTGGGATATTACTCATCAGGTTGTAGTCGACCCACAAACCACCCATGGTATAGTGAACCGCCGGATAAATCATCATGGGTGTTTCATAGGGGTTGTCGGCCGTAATTTTATCATACATCTGAAAAAGATTGCCGTATTTTTTTTCAATAACATCCTTACCATCCCGCTTGATGGCATCTTCAAAATCAAGAAAGACAGCAAGACCGGTATCACCCACACCCTTACCCATGTCGCACTGGTCCTTGGCATTTCTGGAAGCCACGTCCCGAGGGACCAGGTTGCCAAAGCTTGGATACTTGCTTTCGAGGTAATAATCACGATCGGGCTCCGGTATGTCACTTGGGCGTCTTTGATCTCCGGGCTTTTTAGGAACCCATACCCGTCCGTCATTCCGGAGGCTTTCGCTCATGAGTGTCAACTTGGACTGGTAGGTGCCATGAACCGGAATACAGGTGGGATGAATCTGGGTGAAACAAGGGTTGGCAAAACACGCCCCTTTCTTGTAGGCACGATAGGCAGCGGTTACATTACTGACCATGGCATTTGTGGATAGAAAGTATACATTTCCGTAGCCGCCGGTACAGAGGACCACGGCATCCGCAACATGCCGTTCGATTTTCCCGGTGATCAGGTTGCGGGAAATGATGCCCCGCGCCTGCCCGTTGACCAGAACCACATCCAGCATTTCCTGGCGCGGAAACATGGTGACCCGACCGCTGGATACCTGGCGCATCAGGGCACTGTATGCCCCCAGAAGCAGCTGCTGGCCTGTTTGTCCTCTGGCGTAAAAAGTTCGTGAAACCTGTGCCCCGCCAAAGGACCGGTTGGCCAGCAATCCGCCGTAGTCCCGTGCAAAAGGAACTCCCTGGGCGACGCACTGATCGATGATGGCGTTGCTGATCTGGGCCAGACGATAGACATTGGCCTCCCTGGAACGAAAGTCTCCGCCCTTGATGGTGTCGTAAAAAAGACGCCGGATGCTATCGCCTTCATTCTGGTAATTCTTGGCCGCATTGATGCCACCCTGGGCAGCAATGCTGTGGGCTCTCCTTGGGGAGTCCTGAATACAGAAGCTCTTCACATAATAACCGAGCTCCGCCAGAGAGGCTGCGGCAGCACCACCTGCCAGACCCGTGCCTACGACAATAATGGTAAATTTTCTTTTGTTGGCCGGGTTTACCAGCTTCAGGTCAAAGCGATGCTTGTCCCATTTTTCGGCCAATGGGCCACTGGGTATGTGTGCATCCAACTGCATAAAATTCCTCCTTATCCCGAAAATGAAAGATATATCGGGAGGTAACCGAATCCGAATCCGAAAATCAGACTCAATACGATACTGGCCCCCATGATCAGCGGCATATATTTGGGGTGATTGGCACCCAGCGTCTGGAACAGGCTCCAGAAACCGTGACGGATATGCAGCGCTACGATGACCATGGCGGCGATGTAAAGAATGACATAGGCAGTGCTCTGAAAAGCGCTGACCACGATCTCGTATATGGTGGTGGTTGATTTGTCGACAAAATGAAAATTCAACAGATGGAAAATGACGAACACAAGAATAATAAAGCCGGTATAAGGCATGGTTGCAGAGCTGATGGTTCGTCCACCCGCCCACTTATTCATATGGTATCGCTGTGGACGGGCCATGAAGTTCTGAAAAAAAAGAATTGTCCCGGTGGTGACATGAACAATGGCCAGTGTGAGGAGCCCCCATTCAGCTAAGGTGACAATCGGACCGAACCCATGAAGGTGCTCGGCATAGGAATTGAACATTTCTCCGCCGCCGTACAAGGTCAGATTGCCTGCAAGGTGAGCGGACAAGAAACCGATGAAGCAGCAGCCTGTCAGGGCCATTAACAGTTTTTTACCCATAGATGACCAGAAAAAATTACCGATCCATTGCATGATCGCCTCCAAAAATTATGAAAAATTGGCCCAAAATGGATCCCCACGGGTAAACCCGTGGTCCCATTAAAATACCCGTCTTTGCCTTCGGCTTCCATCTTCGCTCTTCGAGCTACGCCGAGACAAGACGCCGCGGTTATCCGCCTTATCCTTGGGGTGACATCGCGCCGTAGCAATTAACTTAATTTTTTGCATTCATCCACGGGCATGTCCATGGTTTTCTGCGAATGCGGATAAAGATCCGAAAGGCCGAAAGTCGGCGTGAAGTGCTCGAGTTGCCAAAAAGCTATAGGCAGATAAGCCTGAATCCTTTCTCCCAACCAATGAGGGGAAAGCCAAATTTTTATTGGGTTCCCATCTATCTGTCAACATAATTCTCAAGCCACCATGCATCCCAATCGGTCTCAGTGATGGCTTTGGCAATCTGTTTGCCGGTTTCGGTATGAAGTCTTTTCAGAACATGGGGCAGCCATTTATGGGGTGGTTTGAACCCGATATCCGCGAGTGTTTTCAATTCGATGACCAGGGAGATCTGGTCTGCATCTTTGGCCAGGCGTGCTTCCAGTGTTTCTGCCTTATTGAATTCATGTACCAGATCCGAGATGTCAGACCCCAGCGATGTGTTGCCACCCATATGATTCATGGCCGAGGATTCGTCGGCTGTCACGTACTGTTTCTGGACATAATTGATATCTCCGATGCGCGATTCCGGCAGATCGTGCACCAGACACATGCTTATCAGACGCAAGGGATCGACCCCGGTTTCTATTCGGGTCATGACCCAGGCGATAAACAGGGTACAGAACGTATGCTCGGCAACAGATTCCCTGCCGGCACCCAAGAAGTTAAAGCCGGATCTGGGTGTTCTTTTCAAATGGGCTGCTTCAAATAAGAGTTTGGCGATATCTTTCATTCAGTTCTCCTTTACGCAAAATTCTTGACACTTTAATGATGCTCGTATAAGACTAAATAGATTTATAATTAATTCTAATTAAGGCTAATTATCGACATCTAAAACGCGGAGCAAACTGACGATGCAACAGATTAACTTGATCAACATGATCAGCAATGCCGGCCTGATGGTGCAGTTTGTGCTGCTGATGCTGCTTTTTTTTTCAATTACATCCTGGGCGATCATATTAATAAAATTCCGGTATATCAAGAGGGCCTATCAGGAATCGGCCGCTTTTACGGAGCTGTTCTGGCAAAGCAAGGATCTCTCCAATGCGTATCGACAGGCTAAAGAGCTTGAGGGAAGTCCCATTGCGCGCATATTCAGGATAGGATATGTGGAGCTGAAGAAAATCAGCCAGAGCGGAATGTCGGAAAGTGGCGATAACCAAGCGGACAGAACCTCGGGATTGAGCAGCCGATTTGCTGGAATGGACAATATAAAAAGGGCATTGCGAAGAGCCATCAACACCGAAACCACAAGAATGACCCAGATGGTGCCTTTTTTGGCGACGACCGGCAACACGGCCCCCTTTATCGGTCTCTTCGGTACGGTTTGGGGGATAATGAACTCGTTTCACGGCATAGGCATGAGGGGATCTGCAAGCCTGGCAGTGGTGGCACCTGGGATATCAGAGGCTCTGGTGGCGACAGCTGCGGGTCTGGGGGTCGCCATACCGGCAGTTATCGCCTTTAACTATTTTATGCAGAAGATCAAGATTCTGGAATCCGAGTTGAACAGTTTTTCCGCCGATTTCCTCAATATCATCGAGCGGGATATCCTGCTGATGGAAAGGAGTCGGCGATGAGCCTCGGTGGGAATAATGATCGGTTGATGTCGGAAATCAATGTGACCCCCTTTGTGGATGTCATGCTCGTGCTTCTGATTATCTTCATGGTGACGGCTCCCATGATGATTCAGGGGGTTGATGTGTCGTTGCCTGAGGCAACGTCGGGCCCCCTGGAATCGAAGCAGGAACAGCTGGTTGTAACCATCGATCAAAACAACCAGGTATATATTAACGACTTTCGTGTCGGCATTGAGGGCCTCAAGGAAAAATTGATACAGATCACAAAAAATCAGAAAGCAGATGAGATCTATTTGCGTGCAGACAAGACAGTGGCCTACGGCATGGTTGTTTATGTCATGTCAGAGATAAAGGGCGCCGGGATCGAAAAACTTGGCATGATAACAGATCCGGTTGATGACACTGAAAATGACCGTAAAAAACAATCATAAGACATCTCACACAAAGGACTCGGCATCCCTTGCAAGGCTTTACGGCGGAGGTAACGAAAACCGCCTTGTCATGATGGCTTTTACAGCGTCCCTGATCTGCCATTGTATCATTTTTTCGCTATTTATTTACGTTCAGACCCATAAACCCAAACAGCGGTCGGCACCTATCGTCATGAACGTCAAACTGGTTTCGCTTCCGGAGTATACCGGGCCGGGCAAGCAGGTTTCGAAACCATCGGTTTCAAAGGAAAAAAAAGCAACTTCAGGAAAAAAAAAGGTAAGTAAGAAAGCTGTAACCATCAAGAAGAAGCCGGCCTCCAAACCCTCAGTTGCTCCGAAGACAGTCAAAAAAAAGGTGTCACTCAAGAAGAAAACGTATAAATCAGAAAAGGTCAAAGAGAACACCCTGCAAAAACTGGAAAAAAAAATCGAGGCAACCACGTCGGATAGAATTGCCAAGGCCATCGATGAGATCAAGGCCAAGGTTGACAAGACAAAAGACAGGACACCACCCAGCGAAAGTGAGACCCCAATACCTGAATCGAAGCAGCTGGGTGGAGATGGTGAGGCCGCCGGTGGGAAACTGGCTGAAATCGTTGATATCTATCGTGTGGAAGTTGCCTACAAAATTCAGCAGAACTGGGCTTTCCCCGAACAACTGGCTGATGGCCGATCTGATTTGCAGACGCTACTCGTATTTAAGATAATGCCCAATGGAGAGATAAAAGACCTCTTTTTTACAGATCGATCTGGAAACAACCACTTCGATGAATCGGCTTTTCGTGCCGTTATGAAATCTGATCCCGTGGATCCACACCCCGGGTCGGTTTCCACGCCGTATGTACAAATGGGACTACGTTTTACTCCCGAGGGGATACAATAACAGATGGAATCTATCGCACTCATGAAACCCATGAAAATTGTTTTGTATACTATTATCGGATGTGTTGTGGCCTTGATGGTGTTTCAGGCAAGTACCGATGCTGCCGAGTATGACTATATTGACATCAGTAACCCCTTTCTGCGTAAAATTCCATTGGCCGTGCCCTGGTTTAAAAATGTTTCAGGAGGGGCAGACATCGAGGAGCTGTCTGTTACATTGCCGGACCTCTTGTCTGACACGCTGGCGTTTACAGGATATTTTAAAATGCTGGACCGGCAGGCCTTTCTCATGGATCCCAGAAACCCCGATATTATCGCTTCGCAGATCAATTTTCGAAATTGGACGGCCATTGGCGCCGAGCTTCTGATAACCGGAGGGATCCTGATGAAGGACGGTATCATGGAAACAGAGCTTCGCCTGTTCGATACCATCAAGGAAGAACTGGTTATCGGTAAACGCTATAAAGGGGGGACCGATGACACCACACGTATGATACGACGATTTTGTGGCGAAGTGATGTACCACCTGACAGGCCACAGGGGTGTTTTCGACAGCAAAATTGCGTTTCTGTCATCTCTGGCTGGTAAAAAGGAGATTTATATCAGTGACTTTGACGGCCAGAATCCGAAACAATTTACCCGTCACGAGGATATCACACTTTTCCCGGCCTGGTCTTCGGATGGCAAATGGATGGCCTACACCTCGTATGGTAAGGGGCAACCCGGCCTATATATAAGAAATTTAACAGAAAACAGGGTTGTTACCCTTGATAAAAAGGGCATCCAGATTACACCGGCCTGGGTTCCGGGGAAATTTGAACTTGCAGCAACACTCTCTTTTTCAGGTGATCAGGAAATTTATTTGTTGACCGGAGGAGGGAAAATTATTAAAAGATTGACAAACAGCCGGGGGATCGATGTTGAACCGACGTGGTCCCCGAATGGGAAACAAATGGCTTTTGTTTCCAAACGGTCAGGAACACCCCAGATCTATATAAAGGACATGACATCGGGTCGTGTGCGAAGACTGACATTTCAGGGAAGATACAACACTCAGCCGGATTGGTCTCCAAAGGGAGATAAAATCGTGTACTCCACCATGGAAGTCGGTAGGATCGATATCTACACGATCGGAGTGGATGGCGGCAATCGAGTAAGGTTGACAGAAAATCAGGGAGATAACGAAGCACCATCCTGGTCGCCCGATGGCAGCCTGATCGTCTTCAATTCTACCCGTGAGGGCAGGTCAAAAATATATATCATGACGGCGTTCGGTACGGATCAGCGGCGTTTGATATCTATGCCGGGGGAGCAGACAAATCCCAAATGGTCTCCAAGCGTTATTTCCAATTAAACAGGGCGCAAAAGTAAACAAGGAGGAAGATATGCGGAAAAAATTATGGATATTCACAGGTCTGTTGTTAATTGTTCCAGGACTGCTTTTCACGGTGTCATGTGCAAAGAAAGTTGTTCAGTCTGTTCCAGTTGAGGCGCCAGCGGCAACTGTGCCGGCAGAAGAAAAAGTAGATCTTCTGGCAGCCCAGGAACAGGCTGCCCAGGAAGATGCTGCCAGACAGTGGGAAATGCAAGCCGAAGAAGATCTCCAGCAGACCCAATTGGCTGAGCAGGCTGTAAAAGAGGCAGAAATGGAAAGAGCTGAAATGGCCGCCATGCAGATGTTCATGAATGAGGATGTCTACTTTGACTTCGATAGCTCCGCTCTCGGTGACATGGCAAAAAATGTGCTTTCCAGAAAAGCCGAGTGGTTTCGCATGACCATGGACGCCTCTGTCATCGTCGAAGGACACTGTGATGAACGAGGTACCAGTGCTTACAACATTGCCCTGGGTGACCGTCGGGCAGAGAGTGCCAAAGCGTTTCTCCTGGATCTTGGCATTGACGCCAACCAGTTGTCCACCATCAGCTATGGTGAGGAACGTCCTGTGGACATGGGGAAGAGCGAAGAATCCTGGGCCAAAAACAGGCGTGCTCATTTTGTTGTCGAATAATTCCGATGTTTGATTTCTTCAGCGTATAGTAAAAACAAGGCAAGCAGCGGCATGGCTGCTGCTTGCCTTGTTTTATCCGCCTGCTTTATGGCAGGTTTAACCTTCCAACCCTGCTGTTCCGCCACGTGGAGAGGGTCTTATGATCCGGGCAAACCCCGATCTTCCATGAGTAGCAGGGATAAATAAATTGAAAAGTTGTTTATATGAGATTCAGATATACCCTCGCAATTACCGTCTTGGCAATACTCATCGGCTGTGCCCATCAGGAAGACGTCATTATCCTCGATCAACGGTTATCAAAGGTGGAGGCTCTCGGGAAAAAACTCGATCAAAAAGCCTCCAGCCTTGAGAAAAAGGCCGGCGATCTGGAAAGACGTGATCAGAGCAGCGGCAAGGAAATCGAGCAAAGCAAAGCCTATCTCAACACCAAACTCTCTGAATTCGAGAAAGACCTCGGGGATGAAGATTTGCAGCTCAGAACCGAGTATGCAAAACTCAATGCGGGTGTAGAGACGCTCAAAGATGATGTCCAGCTGCTGAGGGGTCGATTAGAGGAATCGGAATTCATGATTCAGGAGCGCTTGAGTACCGGGGAGAATATAGAAAAGGGAAATCAGATATTACTCCACAAACTGTCCATCAATCTTAACCAGATCGAAACCCGCCTCCAGTACATCGAACAGTATCTGAACCTGGAATCTTCGGGGGTGCCCAGCGCGAAGAAAAACCTTTCCGGGAAAGCAGAAAAGACGCTTACCGATCAGGAACGCTATATTGCCGCCAAGCAGGCATTCGACCAGGGTGATTTCGAGACAGCTCGTTCCGCTTTCGAAGGGATTATCAAGGATTTACCGAAGTCAGAACATGCGGACAATGCGCAATTCTGGATAGGTGAAATCTATTACCGGGAAAAGTGGTATGAAAAAGCAATCCTGGAATATCAGAAAGTTATCGAAAATTATCCCAAAGGAAACAAGGTCCCCGCATCCTTGCTGAAACAGGGTTTTTCCTTTATCTCGCTGGGGGACAAGGCCAATGCCAGGCTTATTTTAAGGGATTTGAGCCAGAAATACCCTGAAAGCAATGAAGGAAAAATAGCTCTTCAGAAATTAAAAGAATTTCAGTAGAATTTTGAACTTTATTCGCGCCGCGCTTTTTGCCCTGCTATGCTTGCTGAAATACCCGGGTGAGCATGCAACACTTTCCCGGCGTCCTTTACGCACATTGAAGCGCGCAACATGATAAAGATTATCGGCATAGACCCTGGCTTATCTGCAACCGGTATCGGCGTTGTCACAGGCAAAGGACTTTCGGTTCATGCCTATTCATATGGCACCATTCATACCTCAAAAGATATCTCTTTGCCGCATCGCCTCGATAAAATCTATTCAAAACTCACAGAAGTTCTACAGAGAGAGCACCCTGACCATATGGTGGTCGAAGATGTATTTTCTTTGAACAATTACCCCAAATCGGGAATTCTATTGGGGAAGGTAACGGGGATTCTGTTACTGGCAGGATTCAAAACCGGTGTTTCTGTGTCTGAAGTGGCGGTTCGGGAAGCAAAAAAGGTGTTGACCGGTAACGGGCGGGCAACGAAACAGCAGCTTGAGAAAGCGGTACGCAGGAAATTGAATCTAACTGACCCCATAAAACCCTATCATGCATCAGATGCTTTGGGGTTGGCGTTGATCGGGTTATACCGGTATGGATGAAAGACCAGGGTCGGAGGGTTGGAGGGTGGCTGAGAGCTGTAGGCAGAGAGCAACATCCAGGCATCCTCGCTTTCCAGCTTACAAGAGTTCAAGGGAATAACGGTTCATTGGGTTTGTTGCGTTGCTACATGTAAATAGCGACCTGTAAACCGACAAACACCAAACACCAAACACAAAACACCAAGTACAAAACACCAAGTACAAAACACAGGCGTATCATGATCGGATATATCGAAGGTACACTCATGCGCAGGGATGAAGATCACATCCTGCTTTTGACCAAACATCTCGGGTATGAAATACTCCTCCCGGCAGTGGTCATGCGATCGTTGAAGGACACCCAGGTGGGAGATACGATTTCACTTTACATTTACCATCAGCAGACGGAACGTCAGCCAAAACCGATATTGATCGGTTTCAACCTGGAAGTGGAAAAGGAATTTTTTCAGCGCTTCATATCCGTGGAGGGCATTGGTCCTCTCAAGGCGGCCCGAGCCCTTACCCGACCGATTCGGGAGATCGCAAGTGCTATCGAGTCCAAGGATGTCGGTCGACTCAAAGAATTGAAGGGTATCGGTGTCCGTGCTGCCCAGAAAATTATCGCTTCCCTGGAGGGGAAAATGGGAAAATTTGCCCTGATGCGTGAAGACGAGAAACAGGATTCGCCTGAAATCGAAGACCTTGAAAAACAGGTTGTCGATGTGCTCGTGAAACAGTTGGGGCACAAAATGACGGATGCTATAACAATGGTGGCGCAGGCGGTCAAGCAGGGGCCGGTATATACAACGGCAGAGGAGCTGTTCGATGCCGTATACCGGCTTCAGAAGAACATCTTATAAGCTGAGCTTTCCACCTGGGGTATCGATCAATTGGAACAATGGAACAATGGAATTTTGGAATGATGGGTTTAGCAGAGAAACGTCTTTCTATAAGAGATGTCGTTCTTATCGACTATTTTAAAAACTGGGAGCAATTCGCCTTTTAAACCCAATTTTCCAGCATTCCAATCTGCCAACATTCCAAGTCGGCAATCAAAGGATGGAATTACCAAACAGAAATATCCATATGAGTTATTGGATCTCCAGGACCTTAAATCATGACAGATACATTCAAAAGTGGCACCATCGGAACCCAGGAGATTATTTCCGGTGATAGCCTTCCTGGCGATGAGGGCAATGAAATATTGTCGCTTCGGCCGACCAGACTTTCCGAATACATCGGCCAGGGTGAGATTGTAGAAACATTGAAGATTGCCATCGAGGCGGCCACCAGGCGCCGGGAGCCTATCGACCATGTTTTATTCCACGGCCCCCCTGGACTTGGAAAGACAACCCTTGCGCATATTATAGCCAACGAGATGGGGGGAAAGCTGACCACGACATCGGGTCCGGCCCTTGAAAAAGGGGGGGATCTCGTCGGTATGCTGACTCATCTTGAGGAAGGCGATATTCTGTTTATCGATGAGATCCACCGTACACCCAAGTCAGTGGAAGAATTGCTCTATCCGGCCATGGAGGATTTTGCCATTGATTTTGTATTTGACAAAGGCATCCATGCCAGGAGCCATCGATACCGTTTAAATCGATTTACCATTGTGGGAGCTACGACACGCGCAGGGCTTCTCTCCTCTCCACTGAGGGACCGTTTTGGGATCTTTAGAAATCTTGATTTCTATGGAGAACGGGAACTCGTTCAAATTTCAACGCGATCCGCAAAACTGTTGGATATTCAAATTGATAAAGCTGCCGCAGAGGAACTATCTAAACGATCCAGGGGGACCCCAAGGATTGTCAACCGTCTACTTAAGCGGGTCAGGGATTATGCCCAGGTGCGGGCTGACGGTGTTATAACACTCGATACCGTAGAGGCGGCTTTGTCCCTGGAAGGGGTTGATGCCAAAGGGCTGACAAAGTTGGACCGGAAGTATTTGAAGACGATCATCGAATTTTATCACGGAGGGCCTGTCGGTATCGAGGCCATTGCCGCAACCCTGCAAGAGGAAAGCGATACCCTGGTTGATGTGGTGGAGCCGTTTCTTCTTAAAACAGGGTTGCTTATCAGGAGCTCATCGGGCCGCAAGGCTTCCGAGGCTGCTTTCCGTCATCTGGGGTTCAAGATTGATCGACAAAAGACGCTTTTTTAGACAGCGATAAGCATTAAGCCGTAAGCTGTAAGCGGCTTAGAGCTTATGGCTTAATGCTTACGGCTTAGTATTTATGGTTAAAGGTTTCACCTATATATGAAAAAGTCTAAAACTGAATATTCTTCATACAAGGAAGCCCGTTGGCATCTCCTAAGGGTCGAGAAAAACGGCAGCCTAAGGCCATTTGTTCATTTTAGAGAATTGGCTATGATTGTGGCAGGTTTGGTCTTGGTCATGGCGGGTGTCATTGGATGGTTGCTGGTCGCATGGCTGGATACCAGGGGGACGCTTGCGGCATCCCAGAAGCGTGTTTCCAGTCAAACCCGTGCCATGGAAGCGACCCGTCATGAAAAAGATAGTGCCATGGCCCGCCTGGCCATTACAGAGTCGAAACTGAAAGCAGTTGTTTCCGGCCCTTCAATGGAAAAACAACCTGTACGCCCGATCGTGAAAGAAGGAGAGACGGCATCGATTAAAACAGTGACCGAACCAGATGACATCCCCCAGGCATCTCCAGTAAAAAAGCCGGCAGAAACCACCACGGCGTCCGGAACATCTCCGGCACTTGATGCCGCCGACATGGATGTGGTCATCGAAAAGGTTGTTGCCGATAATCTTTTCATCTGCGCCAGCCCTAACGACACATCGCTGAACATCGAGTTCAAGGTTATCAACATGGGCGCCCGAAAACAGCCCGCATCCGGGCATGTGTTTGTTATACTGAAAGACGCACATGCCGAGCAAGACCAATGGCTGGTGGTGCCAAGAGCCATGCTGATGGATGGAAGACCTGCTCAATCAAAGGGGCAGCGATTCAGAATTTATAATTACAGAACAATTAAATTCACGGTTGCGCACGAAAACCCCGGGTTGTTTGTGCAGGCCACCATTTTTATCTTCAACAATACGGGTGAATTGATATTTGAGAGAGATTTTACCCTGGAACCCATCCCTGTGTGTTCATAACGGAGAAACACATATTGCAGCACCCACAAAAGAAACTATTCATTATTGAAAAGGGGCTGACCATTGATGGCTCGGTTTCGTTCAAGGGGCAGTTGATCATCAATGGTACGGTCAAGGGTACCCTTGTGGGTGATCATATCGCTATTTCGGAGGAAGGTGTGGTCGCGGCAGAAACACGGGCTTCCTTTATCACCATCGGGGGTGTTTTCAGGGGGCGCCTTAAGGTATCCGGTAAGGTGGTTCTCCTTTCCACCGGTATCTGTTCCGGTATTATCGAGTGCCAGGATATGGAACTGGAACCTGGGGGCGTGTTGAACGGAGAAATAAGCTGCAAGCAGACAATGGAGAGAAAATTGCCGGTCATTCCTTAACGTATTCTTTTTCACGTTTCATGAAATACCAGGGTTAGATACTGCCTTCTTATCATGTGGGAAGGAAAATGAGACGACAACCGGGAAGTGGTCAGAATAATAAGCCCCCTTCACGTGATCCCTGACGATCACGGCGTCCTCAGATGTGATACCGTCTGTATAAAGGACCCAGTCAATACAATCCTTGCCGGGTTTTCCGGAAAATCCATGATGGGTACCACACGGGGCTTCGTCAAAGGTATTGTGGAAGGAGATATACGGATTTTCCCCGGCAGTGGATTCATCTACAAAGATCCGGTAATGCTGTGAATCAAAGGGAGCGTTAAAATCACCCATGAGAACGGCAGGCGTGGGATCAGAGCGCCGCAGGAAGCGCTTCATGATGAGCCTGGCGCTGAATGTCTGAACAGAAGATGAAAAATCAAAATGGGTGTTGATACAGGTCAATTTGCGTGACATCCTCTGGAATGTGCCGATGGTGCACTGTCTGGGCCACTGGCTGTTGAAAGAACGGCTTGGTATGTCGGGCATTTCACTCAGGTAGAAATGCTCCGGGTTGTGCACTTCCCAGTCTTTTCGGAAAAAGATGATATTGTTCTGCCAGAAAGAGGGCGCGGGGTTTCGACGGCCGATCAGTCGATAATCACCGAGAATGGATGCAAGATCGTCGGCTTGAAAGTCATTGACCTCCTGGCATGCGATGAAGTCCACCGGATATGCCCGAAACAAGCTCGGCATCAGTTTTCTACGATGTTTCCAGGCATTGGGTCCATCCTCTGCCAGTCCGAAACGAAGATTGAGGGTCATTACGGAGAAGTGATCGATGTCAGGGTGCATGATGAGATGGATATTAGGGAAAAATTAATAACCTGTCAAATATTTGTAAGGGGACAAGGGGCTGAGGGTAGGTCAAAGCTGTAAGCAATAAGCATTAAGCTGTTTACAGCTAAAAGCTTACTGCTTACTGCTTATTGCTTACCGCTTACGGCTTATACCACCAAATCCGATTTATTGAACCTGAGCATAAAAAAACTGCTTGACATCTTGAAATATATGACTTAAATATTTTGATTCATTTTTAAAGTATTCGTGAAAGCGTCAACCATCGTTGAAAGGCGATGTTGCAGGGAGAATTGATGTGAAAAAGTATACATACAGTGCAAAAAAAGAAGACAACAATGACAAGTGGTGGGTTGTCGATGCAGAGGGGCAGGTTCTTGGTCGCCTGGCTTCCTCCATCGCAGCGCGCTTGAGAGGAAAACATAACCCGTTGTTTACACCCCATGTGGATACCGGGGATTCGGTTGTGGTCATCAATGCTGAGAAAATTGTACTCACCGGCAGAAAATGGGATCAGAAAAACTATTACCGGCACAGTGGCTATATTGGTGGTCTTACAACCATTCCCGCAAAGAAGTTGCGGGAGGATCGACCTGAAGACCTGATCCGTTTTGCGGTGAAAGGGATGTTGCCTAAAAACAGACTGGGCAGGGCGATGATCAAAAAATTGAAAGTGTATGCCGGCGAGGCACACCCTCACGAAGCCCAGCAACCAGAACCGCTGGCGTTTCAGTAATGTGCGTCCTTGCAAAAGGGGCGGCAGGCAATAAATAGATAAAAAAACCAATCAATTAGCGAATAGATAAGAGTTGAGGAAACCTATGGCAGAACAAAACGTATATTACGCAACCGGCAAACGTAAAACCTCTATTGCCCGGACATGGCTGGAGCCTGGCACCGGTAAGATTACGGTTAACGATAGACCCCTTGACGATTATTTTAAGGTGGGTACGGCCAAAATTATCATGCTGCAGCCCCTGTCACTCACCAATACGCAGGAGACCTACGATATCAAGGTGCGTGTGCTGGGTGGCGGCATTACCGGCCAGGCAGGTGCTATCCGTCATGGAATCACCAAAGCGTTGCTCCAGGTGGAGCCGGATCTGAGACAGGTGCTGAAAAAGGCCGGGTTTATTACACGTGATGCCAGGGTCAAGGAGCGCAAGAAATACGGGCAAAAAGGTGCAAGAGCCCGCTATCAGTTCTCCAAGCGTTAGAACCTGACTGATATTCTTTATTTTTAAGACCGATTCTTTTCAAAATCAAAATTTGGAAGGTGTCGGTCTTTTTTTTGTTTATACCGCTTGTCATAATAATGTTCCGAAAATATGATGGCGGCATAAGGGGTTGTAACAGAAAAATGGTCCTCAATCGGAACTTTTTTCTGACAGCCCCTATATCAGGGTGTGACGATGTTGAATTTTCCCTCCGGCCGATCCAGCAGAGAAAAAAAACGGATCAGGTCTATTTTACTGCCGCTGAGCTCAATATCATCCGAGAACAGGAACTCCTTGATGTCGGCCGTGTTGGTGGCCATGTCCAGGAACATTTTCTGGGTTATATGCAGGGTGGCATTGGCCCGTGCATCCGATGGCGCCATTTTGTGGTGCAGCACTGCATTTTCCACGTGCAAAACATAGCTCTGGTTCAAATCCGTGAACACCAGGTTGATCATCAGATTCTTCCCGTCGGCTTCTGGACCGTTCAGGCGCACGGACATGGAGTCCAGGAAATTGGATATGGGTGTCTGCTCGAGCAGCTCAATGGCAGCAGCTATATCCAGGCCTTTCTCAGGACCACCATGCCGCAGTTCATAAGCGCCGGTCAGATACACATCCCGCCAGGGGCCGGACTCGGCCTGGTATCCCAACTGGTCATATGTTCTGGCCAGCAAGTCTTTGGCCGGTTTATTGTCGGGTTCGGTAAACACCAGGTGATTCAGCACTTCGGCCACCCAGCGGTACTCGCCCTTGTCGAAAGAATCCTGGGCTTTGGCCAGCACACTGTCGGCACCGCCCATGAACTCGATATAGCGGGCAGCTGATTCAACAGGCGGCAGGGGATTGAGATGGGCTGGATTACCGTCGTACCATCCAAAGTAAAACTGGTAGACCGCCTTGGCATTGTGGTTCAGGGTGCCGTAGTAACCCCGGTTGGCGAAAGTGGTCTTCATGGATTCTGGAAATTCAAGTTCCGCGCTTATCTCCCGGGGCGTCATGCCGGCATTGGCCATGCGCACAGTCTGGTCGTGAATGTATTTATAGACATCGCGCTGCTTTTTTAGAAAATCGACAATCCGTTGGTTGCCCCAGATGGGCCAATGGTGCACCCCGAAATAGATGTCAGCCTCACCAAACAGTTTAATGGCTTCGTCGATATAGCTGCTCCACTTCAGGGCATCCCGAACCTTGGTGCCCCGCAGGGTGTACAGGTTGTGCAGGCTGTGAGAAGCAATTTCCGCACCGCAAAACGTTTTCAAATCCGGCAGGTAAAAGGTCAATTCAGCCGGCGCTTCCGAGGCTGGGACATTTTGGAATACAAAGCGTACGCCGTCGATGATCTTTTCTTCCGGCGTGCGGTTGATGATTTCCGTAGGCGCCAGGATACTGATAGATCCCATGGCCGGTTCTTTTCCCAGGCCCGTACCGATGTGGCCGCGCCCGGATCTGGGCAGACGGCTGCCGTACATATAAATGGCTCTGCGGGACATGGCGATACCGGCGATGACATATTCACTGACAGCCTCTTCCATGAAACCATGCGGGGCAATGATGCGGACATTGCCTGCAGTGGCTTCCTCAGGGTTGATGATGCCGGTGGCACCGCCGAAATGATCGATGTGGCTGTGGGTAAAAATAATCGCTGTAATCGGCTTTTTCTCGAGATGCTTTAAAGCGAATGCCCAGGCCCGGGCGGCAGTTTCTTTGGAAGTCAGAGGATCTACAACGATCCAGCCGTTTTGTCCTTCTATCAGGGTCATGTTGGCCAGGTCGAAACCGCGCAGCTGGTAGATGCCATCGGTGACTTTAAACAGCCCGTGAATGTTGTTCAGCCGGGCCTGACGCCACAGGCTGGGGTTAGCGCTTGATGGCGCTTTGCTCTCCATAAATGCGTAGGCGGTTTGGTCCCATATTTTTCCCGTATCCGGGCTTTCAACTTTCAGGTGTGGATCAGATGCGATGAGCCCCCTGCGTGCGTCTTCAAAATCCTGCTCATCATTCAGGGGCAGATCCTTTTCAACGGCTGCGTTCAATTCGGATGTAAACTTTGTCGGTGCTGAAAAACCATGATCGTCTCTTGACATGTCAGCCTGCTTTTCACATCCTAACAGCGTTAAGAATAATACGAGAATCATAATGGGCAGGTATGTTTTCATACGATCAATATCCTTAAAATAACGTTGCGCTTACTTCAGAATTTCTATCTCTTCCGGGTATCTTGTCAACTGCTTTAACCCGTCAGGTGTGACAACATGGGTATTTTCCACCCCCACAACTCCTTTCCCGGGAAAGACGAGCTTTGGCTCCAGGGCAATGACCATGTTTTCCTGGAGACGGATCTGCTGCCCTTTCGCTAAAAAGGGGTATTCGTCCAGCTCTAGCCCCACACCATGCCCGATGAAGCGGATCCGTTGCTTTTCAGCGCCCATAAAAAAACCATCATAACCAGATTTATCGACGAATGCCATGGCCATATCGTAGATATCGCCGGCAGGGGTACCAGGCAGCATCTTTTCTTTCAACATGGCCTGGAGGTCCAGCATGGCCTGATGCGCGTTGAGCATGTCATCAGGAAGGCTGTCGATTGAAAAGATTCGCGTATGGTCTGCCAGGTAGCCCTTGTAGGCAAAGACATAGTCGAATAGAATGGGTTCATGGCGTTGAATTTTTTTAAAACCGGGTCCCTGTGAAAACGCGGCGCTCATGGCCGCTCCACCGGTGGGCGATGCGAGAGAGCTGGGAACGGCTGCTGTTTCACCGGACATGAGATGTCCGTAAAACATCTCACTTCCCCACAATCGCATACGTACCATTCCCTGGTGACCGAGTTTTCTGGCTCTGGCTTCAAGTTTGCCTGCGAGTTCAACCTCAGTGATTCCTTCGCGAAGTTCTTCCTTTACAAAAGATGCCAACCGATCTGAGAACGCTGCCGCCTGGGTTATCCGATCTATCTCAAACCGGGATTTGACGGACCTGACCATCCGAATATCGTGGGATGCATCAACGATTCTGGATTCGCCAAAAAGATCCCTGTATTTGTGATAAAGATTGACCGGAAGCACATCCAGCTCCATTCCCAGGGTTTGGGGTACTTTGCAGCCATTGTCTTTCAAGATGGTTCGAAGTTGGGAGAGACCGGATAGTGGAAGAACTGTATCTATATTCGATTCTGCTATTGCGCGATCGATACTTTTTCGCACCATGAGAATCGGCTGGGAGTCGACAGGTACATAGAGGTGTCCCTGCTGAGTGGTACCGGAAAAATAGTAAAGGTCACTGCTTTGTAGAATCAAGGCAGCATCAATTTTACTGCGGGTCAGTCGCTCCTGTAAAGCAGCAATACGGCTCTTCAATTCATGAGCTGGAACGTTATCATCTGTCTGGAAATGTGTTGTGGGGACTGTTGCGGCCATGGTTTCCTTTCGGGTTGGTATCATAAATTGTATGAAGATTCTATTCGCTTTTAAGATGAAAAAGCAAGGGACAAGATAGGTGGATAGGCTGTAGACTGTTAGGTGTTGCTGGTGATACGTAGAAGCAAACCCAAAGGCTTTTCGGTTACCACTATTTTCATTGTTTCGGTTAACAAAAATACCAACCACGTCATGCCGGACCCCGGATCGGGTCCGGGGCAGGTTTTGATCCGGCATCCAGTATTTCCTGGATTCCTGCCTGCGCAGGAATGACAACTGGTGGGATGATCAATAAGCACCCTGACACGATAACTCTCCACGGACAACACCTAACAGCCTAACAGCCTACAGTCTAACAGCCTGATTGGTACAGTCTAACAGCCTATTCTATTGAAAACCCCGACCACCTAGTGCTATAAACAACATATGGAAAGAATCGACTACTTTATCCGGCGGTTTCTACTTGTGATTCCCACATTCATTGGGATTACGCTGCTCTGTTTTGCTGTCATTCAGTTTGTTCCCGGTGGCCCTGTGGAGCAGGCTATCATGCAGATGCGTGGCGGAATAGGCGCTTCGGAATCGGGCGGGGGTGCGGGTGCCGCCACAAGTATTTCAGCGGACCAGCGCAAAGCCATTGAAGCGCATTTCGGGTTCGATAAACCATTTTACAAAAGGTATTGGAAATGGCTGGTAACGGATCGAATGGGCATGAAGATGGAATCCTATCGATTCCCCAACAAAACATCGTGGCAGTTGATACAGGAACGATTCAAGGTGTCCCTGGTCTTTGGAATCACCGGCTTTATTCTGTCCTATCTGGTCTGTATCCCCCTGGGTATTTTCAAAGCCTTGCACCATGACCGGTCTTTTGACATTGTTTCGAGCATCGTTGTTTTTGTAGGGTATGCCATACCCCCCTTTGCTTTCGGCATGGTGCTCAAAATGCTTTTTGCCGGCACTGTAGAAGGATTGTGGGACATATTTCCGATTTCGGGTTTTCACTCGGATCTGTTTCCCCAGCTCACCTTCTGGGGTAAAACAAAGGATATTTTCCAGCACATGTTCCTGCCGATTTTGTGCTATGTGATCGGCAATTTTGCCGTGCTGACACTTCTCATGAAAAACTCGCTCATAGAGCAGATCGGGAAAGATTATATCCGTACGGTACTGGCCAAAGGCGGTAGTTTTTCACGTGCCATCTGGGGACATGCCCTGAGGAATTCCCTGGTTCCCATCGCAACCGGTTTTGGATCCATCCTCACGGTCATGTTTGCCGGCTCCGTCATCATTGAGCAGGTTTTTGAAATTCCCGGAATGGGTCGTTTGAGTCTTGAAGCCATTGTGGGGAGGGATTATCCGGTTTTCATGGGGATTCTTTCCATCACGGCTATCCTGGGACTCATAGGAAATATTCTATCGGACTTTTGTTATGTTCTCATCGATCCGAGAATTAATTTTCAAGAGAATTGAAGCCCCTATGATATCGCGTTTTGTTAAAAATCCTATGACCCGCAGACGTATATCACGCTTCAAGGAGATGAAGCGTGCCTATATTTCATTATGGATTCTTGCGCTTCTGTATATGTTCAGCCTCTGCTCTGAAATCATCTGCAACAATGTTCCGCTTTATGTAAAGTTCCATGGCAAGTCCTATTTTCCCGTGGCCAAGTTTTATCCGGAGGATACGTTTCTGAGAAATGGCAAACATACGCGGCCTGATTACCACCAGGTTAATGCAAGGCCTGAATTTCTGAACAGTACTGAAAATTTTATGGTATTTCCGCCCATCCCCTATGGCCCGTTTCAAAGCCTGGACCCGAAACTTATCGATGTGTCCGATCATGTCACTGCCGCATTTAAGCCACTTCCCATGGTGGGGACTGCCAATATCCGAAATGATTTTTCCATTGCAAAGTCTTTCAGACTCGGGGCATTTCTGGGTTTGGCTGACAAGGATATCCAAAACAGACCTGTCACCGACTATTTCAAGATCCCATTGGAAATCAGGGCTGCCGTCAAACTCAGATTTGAAGGCAAAGAGGCACCATCTTTTTCCATGGTGATTACGGGACCAGACGGCGAAAACATTAAAGCATTCCTGTCGACCCACAGGGGGGGAAAGCGCAAGCCGAAAACTGTCAGAATTACGTTCAGAGAGGGGGTGAGTGCGGGTGCCGATGGTGGGGGAGGTGCATTCGAGGTCACGTTCAATCGAAACCTGGTCATGGTCGGAGATGTATCGACACCGGAAAAAGATATCTGGAACGCGGTTTTAGACTCTCAGCAAGCGGCCATTAAAGAAAGCGTCCAAAATCGATATTTCGGTCCTGTGGACAATCTTACCATCTCCTTAAGCAATCGAAAGTACCGTGTTGAATTTCTCAAGGAGGATGTCAGATTTCCATTTCCACCGGTCAAGGGGCACATCATGGGCATTGACGGGGCTGGACGGGATGTCCTGTCTCGCATTCTTTACGGACTCAGAACTTCCATGTCTTTTGGACTGTTGCTGGTTGTCGGGTCTATGGTTATAGGCATTGCCGCCGGAGCACTTCAAGGCTATTATGGTGGTCTTCTGGACATATCCGGTCAACGATTCATTGAAATCTGGAGCGCCTTGCCGTTTTTATATATCATGATACTCATGGGGTCCATTTATGGCAGGAGTTTTTCCCTGCTGTTGTTCTGCTACGGGCTCTTTAACTGGATCGGGATATCATACTATATTCGGGCAGAATTTTTACGCCTGCGAAAACTTCCCTTTGTGGAGGCCGCTAAATGCATGGGGGGATCATCCTTTAAGATTATATTCAAGCATATTCTACCCAACGGCATGGTTCCGGTGATTACCTTTTTCCCGTTTTCACTGGTAGGCGCCATCGGCTCGCTGGCCGCACTGGACTATCTTGGTTTCGGTCTGCCTGCGCCGACGCCGAGCTGGGGAGAATTGCTATATCAGGCCCAGCAGTATCGATGGGCGTGGTGGCTGATTCTCTATCCATCCCTGGCCCTGTTTATTGTCATGCTCCTGGGTGTCTTTGTGGGTGAGGGCGTCCGGAATGCTTATGATCCCAAACGATACACGAGGCTGATATAATGTCTCAGGCACTTCTTAGCGTATCGAATCTTAAAGTGTCATTTAAAACCGATGACGCGTTTTTTACCGCAGTCGACGATGTGTCCTTTGAGATCCACAGGGGGGAGGTCATCGGTCTTGTGGGGGAGTCCGGATGTGGGAAATCGGTGACCGCGTTAAGCATGCTACGTCTGATTCCCTCTCCCCCGGGTAGCATTGAGAACGGTCGGGTTCTATTTAAAGGGAACGACCTTTTAAAAGATGGCATCGAGACGGTTCGCAAAGTACGCGGCAAAGAGATCGGCATGATCTTTCAGGAGCCGCTATCGGCCTTGTCTCCCTTGCAAAGAATCGGTCAGCAAATGGTTGAGGCGATCCAGATACACCAGAATATCCCAAAATCAAAGGCGTGGCAGGTTTCTCTTGACTGGCTTGGAAAGGTGAAAATTCCCGATGCAGCGGAAAAGATGCACGCCTATCCATTCCAGCTGTCAGGTGGGATGCAGCAACGGATCATGATTGCCATGGTCTTGATGATGAATCCGGATCTGATTATTGCGGATGAGCCCACAACAGCTCTGGATGTGACCATACAGGCCCAGGTGTTTCAGCTGATTCGTGAGATGAAAACGGAACGCACATCCATTCTTTTGATTACGCACGACATGGGGGTTGTCTGGGAAATGTGTGATCGGGTCCTGGTGATGTATGCGTCTAAAATCGTTGAAGAGGGGAGCATGGCGGACATCTTTTCGGCACCGTCACATCCCTATACCTACAGCCTTTTAAAATCGATTCCCACCTTATCCGATGGCAAGGGAAATCGACTGGCCGTGATACCCGGCAGTGTCCCATCCCCGGAGGATTATCCGCCCGGGTGCCGATTTTGTGATCGATGCCCATTTGCATTTGAAAAATGCAGCACGGAGATGCCGGAGTTGGTTCCTGTAGCAAAGGGCCACAGGGCGGCCTGTTTTATTGCCGGCAGGTTTCGATCACCATAGAAACCAGCATCTTTTGGGTGTGATCAGAGAAAGTTGCTCTGATAGAATCATTCGAGAAAGAATACATAACTCTTCATGTTGATTTTAAAAGATGAACGTCCAACATCGAACGCTGAACATCGAACATCGAACATCGAATGAAAATGAAGATTGAAGTTTTTTGTCACAAGCGATTAAAAATATTAGGCTATAAGGAAATCTGTCTAATTCATTGTCAATTGCTAACTCCGCGGCCCCAATAAGCCGGGATTTTCACTTTGCTCCAACAAGGCACGGGGAATGTGCTCGCTGTCCTGGTTCAGTACCGATGTCTGTTTCTTCGTCTTTCAAATTCAACATTCGATGTTGGGCGTTCGATGTTCGATGTTCAATCGGTTTTGTGTACCGGGTATTATTAAAGGAAATGTGCGTCACATGATGCTAGAACAGAATAAAATAGAGCCCCTTATTCAGGTGGAAGGACTCAAAACCTGGTTTCCTGTCCGCAGAGGAATTCTATCCCGAACCATCGGTCATGTCAGGGCGGTGGATGGTATCTCCTTTGCGCTGAACAAGGGGGAGACCATCGGTCTCGTGGGGGAGTCCGGCTGTGGCAAGACCACCCTCGGCAGGACCCTGGTGGGACTGGAAAAAATTCATGATGGTCAAATAAAATTCCAGGGCAGGGATCTTGCCGGTCTGTCCCGCAAAGAACTGAGAGCGTTACGACGCAAAATTCAGATCATTTTTCAAGACCCGCTGTCGTCCCTGAATCCACGAATGAATGTCCTGGATATTATCACGGAAGGGATCTTGGCATTTAAATTGATTCATGGCGATCGTGAGAAGGCCGCCAGGGGTATCCTGAAAGATGTGGGGCTCGATGCCGATGCATTGTACCGCTATCCCCATGAATTCTCAGGCGGTCAGCGTCAGCGCATCAACATCGCCAGGGCCATATCCCTTAAGCCTGATTTTATTGTCTGCGATGAGCCTGTGAGTGCCCTGGATGTTTCCATACAGGCCCAGATTATCAATCTGCTTCTGGATCTAAGGGAGAAATACCATCTTTCCTATCTGTTTATCTCACATGACTTAAGTGTTGTCAGTCACATAGCCAACCGGATTGCGGTGATGTATCTGGGAAGGATTGTGGAGTTTGGAGAGACGGCTGACATTATATTTCACCCAAAGCACCCTTACACCAAGGCACTGATATCAGCAGTTCCGCAACCGGGATTCCACAGGGAGAAATGGCCCGCGCTTGAAGGGAGCACACCGTCTCCATCTGCCCCCCCAAAAGGATGCCGTTTCCATCCCAGATGCCCGGAAGTCATGGCTGTCTGTCGCAAAGAAGTGCCCAGGAAAACAGGCAAGGATAGTCATACGGTTTGTTGTCACCTCTACACAAAATAAAATCATTTGTCTGCTCGTGACAGGCACACCGTTTTTGTCATATCCCTATCTGCGTTATCTCTATTCTGAGAACATCTCATCAAAAAAAACGGAGGGTTCTTTGGGGGGCAGGGGCAATTCCTGTTTCATGGCGTCGGTCAGGTCCGCTTCTGAATCCAGATCAATCCACCAATACCAGTATGCACTGGTCTCGTTGCCATATTTGGATAGAACCGTATCGGGGGTGCCGAACTTATTCCAGTACAGGAGTCGCGTATAGTTGATATTCCACAAAAGTACATAAGGGTGCGCATCGTAAATCATCTGATCTATCTGCCTGTATATGGCGTTGCGCTCCTGAATCTTAAAAATACTTTTCTGCTTTTCAATCAGGGAGTCCACGGTACTGTTCTTGAATCCCGTGATGTTGTTGCCGCTTTTTCTCTCCGCTTCTTTGGACGACCACATGCTTTCCGGGTTTTTGAAGACACCGGATCCCCACGCGGCCCATGTCATTTCATAATTGAACTCATCCATATCTTTGGCCCAGGCGGCCCAGTCTTTTCTGTCAATGATCAGTTCGATGCCCACATCTTTTAAATCTTCCGCGTAGATGGCCAGAAACTTGTCCGTGGATGCCTGTCGGGTCAGGAACTTAAAGGAGAACTTCACATTATTTTTCTCTAAAATACCCGTGGCCGGGTTTACTGTCCAACCGGCCTGTTTCAGCAGATCTCTGGCTTTTGCCTTGTCAAATGCGATCAACCGGTTTGGGCAGGGGTGGTTTTTGTCATATAGATCTTCAAAGTAGGAACGATGCAGAAAGTACTGGCTGTACATGAGGGTGCTGTTCATTTTGGGGCGATCCAGAAGATGGGCCATGGCGATGCGAACCCGGATGTCATCAAAGGGCGGTTTGCGCATATTCATAGCAAAGCCTTGGAAGCCAACAGGATTCTGGTTGTAGATTTTTTGCTTCACGATCCAGTCGTTGGAAAATTTTTCGCCTTTGGTTTCATTGATCCAGATCCGGGATGTGTAAATGGGGTACAGATCGAACAGTCCCTTTTTAAACGCTTCGAAAGCATTCTCTCTTTCCGCGTAGAACCTGAATTTCATGGTTTGAAAGTTACCGGTGCCCTGTGAACTTCGCGCATTGCTGTTCCACCAGTCTTCACGACGTTCCAGTGTTAGAAAAATACCTTCATTAATGATGCCGATTTTATAAGGACCGGAGACGACAGGGAACGAAAAGTTGATTTTGTTAAAATCTTTTCCTTCAAACACATGTTTGGGTAAAATGTTGAATCCACCCACGGCACCCAGATTCATCCAGTGAACATCTTTGGCCTGGAAACGAATGGTGTGGTCGTCCAATACCGTGGGGGATGAAAATCGCTCGAGACTGACCTTATGGGGCCCGGTCAGGTTTTTCGAGTCCAGAATTGTATCAAATGTCCACTTGACATCATGGGCTGTGATGGGGCGGCCGTCACTCCAGCGGGCATTTTTATGGATCGAAAAACCGAATGTTTTCTTGTCATCGGAGATCGTCCATTTTTCTGCCAGGCCGGGTTCGTAATCAAGGGTGATGGGATGCATGGAGAGCAATGTCTCGAACATGGCTCCAAAAACTTCCACTGTAAAGCTGTTGTTGTCGAGATAGTAGTTGAGGCTTTTAGGGTATTGTCCGGCGAAGATGGCGATTTCGCCCCCGGTCACGGCATCGCTGCCGGCGATGGGGTTCGGGCGGTTCTGCCACCCCGGCTTGGGAAAGGTCTCGATACCCTGGGCAATCATTGGGATCATGGCCAGTAATATAAACGGAACATATATCCAGCGGCAGATACATGCGCTGATGATTTGCTTGAATTTCATGGTGGATAAAGGTTCAGCACGATGTGGTCATTAAATTTGAATTCCCCGCTGCTTGCAGCGAGGGATGAATTGAAGAACCTCGTAGCAAGCTACGAGGAATGTTCCGCCGTACGGCAGTGCTTCGCATCGACCGTAAGGAATTCTGTCTAATTTAGATTCGCTCGCTAACCCCGCAGCAAGCTACGGGGAATGCGCTCGCTATTTCGGTTCAAATTATAGATTAAGATCCATATTATTGCTGATTTTTGTTTTTTTCACCTTCGGGTGTTTTGGCAGTCGCAGAATTCAGCTTTTCCAGTTTAATCTTGACAGCTTCAAGTTTCTGTTTGATCCGCGCCGATTCCAGTTCATCCGCCTGATAGGTAAGAGCCTCTTTGAGGTAGCTCCTGGCTGCCTTCAGGTCCTCCGGGTTGTCTTTGCCGGCGGCAACATCAGCCTTGTACAGCAGCACCATGAGGTTGATGGCGTCGAGACGACTCTTGACGAGCGTTTTCATCACCCGGGTGGTTGCATAAGCAAGGGACTTGTTGAGATATTCTTTTACCCCGTCGAAATCAGGCATGCCGGGGACATCAAGGAGCATATCTGCTTTGTCAAGATAGTACTGGTAGATAATCGGGAAGACTTCGTTGGCGGTATAGCTGTCTTTGATGGGTTTTGCCAGCTGCAGGCCAGGAAAGCTGATGAGGTGCTTGGTACCTTTGGGCGCAAATTTGCCCTGCCGGATATCTACGGTGTCTTTACCGGGCTTGACATAATAGTGACGTGTGTTCATCCAACTGGCAATAATCACGATGAGTACCAGAAAGGCAAGCCCGGCGACACCGAAATACAATATTTTTTCAGCAGGATCGGCCGGTTTTGTATCCGGTGGCGGCAGGTAGTCGGTAGAAGCCGGTGTGGCCGAGCACGGTGTCTCTTTTTTTGGCAAGAGTTTCTCATCAATTCGGGCCGTGGGCGGTTGTTTGACCGGGGCTTGGGCTGTCATTTTTGGTGCTTCTTTCTTGGTATCGGTCCTGGTCGTTTTTGCCTTTACGGCCGGCTTTTTCACGGCAGATTCTTTGGCGGTAACACCTTTTTTCTTGGGCTTGACATCTGATTTTGGACGGGCCGTTTTTTTTGCCTTGGCAGACACTTTCTGGGCCTGCTTGGTGTTTTCTTTTTTTTCAGTGGCAGCTTTCTTTTTGGTCGTGGACTTGATCAAGCTATTTTTTCCCATGAAAAACCCCTTTAAAATACAATAAATTTGACGTATAAGAATTTTGTAAACTAATAAAAACTATAAATTATCAAGCCCTTTTTGTAAACATTTATTTCAACCTGAACGGAGCGATTTTTCCCGAAGAGATGTGCCGAGATCTTGATGGAGGAGGGTTCGCAAAAAACGTAGGCATACCAGTGGATCTGTCGAGGCTTTTTGCGAACCGTGATCCGCAAGAGATTGGTGCAGATTGAGATAAAAATCGCTCAATTCAGGTTAAGAGAGAAGTCTATTGGCTTTAGCACCAAAAAAAACAGCGCTTATCGCAAGAATCACTGCGTTGAGATCGGTTCTGATTGCATTCTCCGGGGGGGTTGACAGCACGCTCCTGCTGAAAATATCACACGATGTTTTAAAGGATCGGGTTGTTGCCGTTACCGCGACGTCGGCACTTCAGCCTGCGCAGGAAAAAGAAGCTGCCATGGAACAGGCCGGGGCGATGGGGGTGCAGCATGTTACCATCCAGGCCCGGGCGCTTGAGGACACCGAATTTGTCAGGAACGATAGTGACAGATGTTATCGTTGCAAGCGGTTTCTTTTTCAGGATTTATTGGTTATGGCGGATGAACTGGGTTTGGCCCATGTGGCCCATGGTGCCAATGTAGATGACCTGACGGATTATCGACCGGGTTTTCGGGCTGCAGAGGAATTGGGGATTGTTGCACCCCTGTTGGAGGCAGGCCTTGGGAAAAAAGAAATCCGGAGGCTTTCCAGACAACTCGAGCTGAGTACCTGGGATAAACCGGCCATGGCATGCCTGGCATCCCGGATACCTTATGGCACCCGATTGATCGGCAAACGGCTTGAAATGGTGGATGCTGCCGAAGAGGTGCTCCATAAGGAAGGCTTTCGATCCTGCCGGGTCAGGTATCATGACTCGATCGCTCGCATCGAGGTTTCGGAATTGGATATCCCACGCTTTCAGGAGGATGTTCTGCGCCGAAACATAGTGGAAAAAATAAAAAAGATTGGATTCTCCTTTGTTACTGTTGACCTGTCAGGATATGTTCAGGGCAGCATGAACCAGGGTATCGAGGAATGAAATCTTTGTTGATTTCGGGAATAGTGTTGGGACTGAGCGCTGGATTGTCGCCAGGTCCCATGCTCACCCTGGTTATTTCCCAAACACTCAGACATGGTGTCAGGGAGGGTGCCAAAGTGGCACTTGCCCCCTTGTTGACGGATACACCTATTGTCATCGCAAGTCTTATGTTTCTATCTGTTTTTTCAGACATGGCACCTGCCTTGGGCGTGATATCCTTGTTCGGGGGTGTCTACCTGTTTTATCTGGGTCTGAGCAGTCTCCGATTCAAGGCTGTGGGGCTTGAAGAAGATGTCGATCCCAAATCCCTTAAAAAAGGTCTGATGGTCAATTTTCTGAATCCAAGTCCCTATATGTTTTGGGTCTCCATCGGCGGTCCCCTTGTTTTGAAAGCATCCAGTACGTCTCTTGTTTCCGCCGCCGCCTTTGTTTTACCTTTTTACGTGCTGCTGGTGGGATCGAAAATTGTGGTGGCGATTGTTTCCGGAAAATCCCGGAACCTGCTGAAAAGTCGCCATTATAGGACTGTCATCAGGACACTGGGACTGGTCCTGATCGGATTCGGGGTGCTGTTCTTGCGGGATGGGGTGAGGTACTTATCAGGTGGATAGACTGTTAGGCGCCTACAGCCTAACAGTCTGCAGCCTAAACAACCTAAGTCTCAGAAATAGGTTGCAATTTGATGAAAACTGACTATATTGAGCATATGCTTATAATGGAGGCGTGATGGTAAGACCCAAAAAAGATCGCATCGTTGGATTCAATCCCAAAATAAACTACTTTAAACCCCGGGGTATTCCGGTACTTGATTTAGAAGAGGTCTGTCTTACTATTGATGAACGTGAGTCGATTCGGCTGGCTGACCTGGAAGACATGTCCCATGAGTCGGCCGGCAGCCAAATGGGTGTTTCCAGGGCGACCTTTGGTAGAATCGTCCAGCGTGCCAGAAAAACCATTGCCGATGCCATCATTAACGGCAAGGCCGTCCGGGTGGAAGGTGGGTCCTACAAAATGGTGGGTGACATCCGTAAATTTCAGTGCCAGTCATGTCACCATGAATGGGAAGAACCCTTTGGCACGGGACGACCGGATCGCTGTCCATCATGCCAGGGCATTGATTTTAACCGAACGACCCGAAAGCAAAAATAGAATTATCAAGACATACCAAAAAGGAGAAGGTCACCATGGCCCAGATACACGAAAACATGAATGCGGCAACCCAGAAAAATGACCCTCAGGCGGAACAGGATGCCGCTGTAGAAAAAGCATTGGGTAAAATCAAACACAAGCTCCTTGTTATGAGCGGCAAGGGTGGGGTCGGTAAAACCAGCACATCGGTCAACCTCGCCATTGCACTGGCCAACAAAGGCTACCAGGTCGGTATCATGGATGTGGATCTGCATGGACCGGATGTCCCCAGGATGTTGGGACTCAAAGGGATGCTCGATTTGACCAGTGGCAAAAAGCTTGAACCCATGCGCCGGATGGAGAATTTAAAGGTCGTCTCCATTGAATCCCTGACCATGAGCAAGGATGATGCCATTATATGGCGGGGGCCCATCAAGTATTCAGCCATCAAACAGTTTATTGCTGATGTGGAATGGGGTGATCTCGATTTTTTGATCATCGATTCTCCGCCGGGGACCGGCGATGAGCCTCTTACCATCGCCCAGACCATTTCAGATGCCAAGGCCATCATTGTGACGACACCCCAGGAGGTATCGCTGGCGGATGTTCGTAAGTCGATCAGTTTCTGTAAAACTGTGAAAATGGATATTTTCGGGATGATCGAAAACATGAGCGGTTTTGTATGCCCGCATTGCGGTGAGAAAGTGGACATTTTCGGGTCGGGTGGTGGAGAGAGAACTGCTGCGACAGCCAGCATAGCTTTTCTGGGAAGAATCCCCATGGATCCAAGAATTGTGTCCTGCGGTGATGATGGCTGTTCAATCCAGGAGAAGTATGCAGACTCTGAGGCGGCAAAGGCAATATCAAGCATCGCCGATAAGGTGGCAGGGTTGATTTAAAAGCGATAAGCCATTAGCTGCTGACAGCTTACCGCTTATGGCTTATCGCTACTCTAAAATAAAAATTCAAAACCAAAATAGATCATATCCTCGGAGAGCTTATAGTCATCGGAGCCTTTGTCGAAATTGACGACGATGTACTTATAGCCCAGAACAAGGGCTGCCGATTGAACGATATATCCCTTTACACGCAGATTGAACTCGGTGTAGTCTTCCGTATCCCCAAACGCCAGGGTGGCAGGCGCGAAAGTGATATCGCTCAGAACAACCAGGGGGAAATTGTAATAGACCTTTCTGAAGTCATACTCGCCTAAAACGACGAATCCCAGCCCTGCCAGGTCATAATCGTCACGGCCATCCTCTGCTGTTCCCAAGATGCCTTTCAATCCCAGGCCCAGGGTCAGGGCAGGTATAAATGCCTCACTTTTAAGTGCAAAATGTAGATTGCCGATGGTGTAATCCTCGCCGCCGAAAATGAAGCCACCACCGGTATTGAGGATGGCCTCCTCCGCTACCGGCGCTTCCGATTCAAGACCCAGGACAATATCGTCGGCATTGGCATACATCTCAAAACGAAAAGATCTTGCAGTAGCCGTTGAAGCGGCCATGACAAGGGACAGGATCGTGAGAACATATATCAATTTCATTGTTTTCTGCATTCAATTGACTCCTTTGATAGGGCTTACAGCTTATCGCTTCAAAAAGCGGCAAAGCCGCGCCAAATGAAACCGCTCCGCGATTTCATTACCACAACCTCTCGGCATGAGCGTCCGGTAGACCCGCTTCAATGATTTTATTTGTAACCTTGGCAATATGGTAGGGTACAAATTTAACCTGAATGAGGTTGTTGGTTTCATCCCATATGGCGTATTTGGCATTATTGTTGCCATCTCTAGGCTGTCCTACGCTGCCTACATTGATAATATATTTTTTTTCTTTGCGCAATTGCATTACCCCCTTGATCAGGGGGGCTCGTATCACAGCACCGTCTCTGTAACTGACGAATTCGAGTTTGTGGGTGTGGCCCACAAAACACAAATTCTCCGACATCGACTCAAAAGCACTGCAAAAGGCCGATTTTTCAATCTGGAAAAGATAGGTAATGGCAGAATCTGGGGGGAAGCCATGCACAAACCTGGCCTGTTTTTGGGTTACGAACGTTTTAAGGCTTGCGATGAACGCAAGGGATTTTTCAGAGAGCATCGGTATGGATTTCTGTATGGATAACCTGGCCAGGGGGTTGAACCAGGCAAGGTATTTTGGATCGATAACAGACAGTTCATGGTTTCCCATCAGGGTGGGAATATTCCGCCGGCGGATTGTCTGGACGACCGCTTCGGGTTCCGGTCCGTATCCCACCATATCACCCAGGCAAATAGTGGCATCGACATTGGATTTGTCAATATCTGCAAGGACTTCATCCAGTGCGTCCATATTGCCATGTATATCGGATATGATTGCTAATCTCATCTCATTCCAATCTGGATTGAAAGGATTTAACGCCTTTAGGCGAAAGTATAAAAATACCAGAAAATCAGCTCTTTGCCAAAGAAAATATGTATCATGGCTCCCATGGCGAGAAATGGACCGAAAGGAATCGCCAGTTTCATGTTTTTTCCTGATCGAATCATGACCAACAGCCCGCAGAGGGTGCCGATGGCCGACGAGAGAAATATTGTCAGGAGCGCACCCTGCCAGCCGATAAAGGCGCCGATCATGGCCAGGAGTTTGATGTCGCCGCCACCCATGCCTTCCTTTTTTGTGATCAGGCTGTAAATGAATGCCACCAACAGGAGACTGCCTCCACCTACCAGTATGCCTGCCAAGGATTCCTTGTAAGTGATGGACGGGAGAAAAAATGAGGCCACAAAACCGATAGGGATGCTCGGCAGGGATATGGCATCGGGTATGATGCGGTGGTCGATATCGATGAACGTAATAACGATCAGTGATGCAATAAAGAGATACATGATCAGGGCTTCCAGCGTGAGACCGAATTTGAGGTAGGCGCAAACGGCAAACAGACCAACCATCAATTCAACCAGGGGGTAACGTATTGATATGACTGCCTGACAGGTGCGGCACTTTCCCCTCAGCAGAAGAAAACTGAGAATGGGGATGTTGTCATAAGACCGGATAGGCGTATCACACCCGGGACAAGCGGATGGGGGGTACACGATGGATTTGGAATTAGGCAGCCTGTAGATGCATACATTTAGAAAACTGCCGATACAGCTGCCGAAAATGAAAATTATCAATTCAATCATATTACCGCGTGTCTATGTCATAATTTACAGAATTTGTAAATGATAATGGTCTTAGAATCAAATCCCATGATGATTTTGTGATGGGTGTTGTAAAAAAGGATTTCGGTCTTATAGTAGAGTGTTATTTTATAGATCATCGTTAAAAGCGCTTATCTATAGGAGTTGTCAGAAAAATGTTCCGATTGAGGACCGTTTTTCTTTTACAAACCCTTATGCCGCGATCCTATTTTCGGAACATTATTATGACAAGCGGTATAAAATAAGGATACCAGGATTTAAGGGTTCCAGGGTTCGAGTGAGGTACTTAAAAGAAAGGAAGCAGGAACACATATGGCTGAAACAGATAAAGACGATTTGATCAGTATTATTGAGGATGACGGGTTGGAGGAAGAGATCCCCAAAACACTGCCTTTGATGCCGGTACGGGATGTCGTCATTTTTACCGATATGCTGCTGCCGCTTTTTGTCGGAAGAGAGAAATCAGTACGTGCTGTAGAGGAGGCGGTTTCCAAAACACGCTTTCTGCTGGTGGCCACGCAGAAAGAACCCGGTATTGAGAATCCCAAAGAAGCCGAAATCTATGCAGTCGGGACCGTGTGCAAGATTTTGCGTATGCTGAAACTGCCGGATGGACGGGTTAAGGCGCTTGTTCAGGGGATTGCCAAGGCAAGAATCAAGAAATATGTCCGCAAGCGATCCCTTTTTCGGGTCAGCATCGATATTTTGGATGAAGAGCCCATGGAATCGCTCGATCTCGAGACCAAGGCGCTGATGCGTATCATCCGTGAACATTCAGAAAAGATTTTGGCTCTGCGTGGTGAATTGACGGGCGATGTCAGCGCCATACTTGAGAGTATTGACGATCCAGGGAAGCTGGCCGATCTGGTTGCTTCCAATTTGAAGTTGAAAATCGATGAGGCCCAACAGCTTCTAGAGCTGGTTGACCCCATCGAGCGACTTCGGAAGGTTAATGACCTGATCGCCAAGGAACTGGAACTTTCGGCTATGCAGGCAAAGATCCAGTCAGATGTCAAGGATGAGATTTCCAAGAGCCAGCGGGACTATTTTCTTCGAGAACAGGTCAGAGCCATACACCGGGAACTGGGTGAGCTCGATGATAAGGGCAAAGAAGTTAAGGAATATAAGGTCAAGATCAAAAAAGCGAAAATGTCCAAGGAAGCCAACCAGGAGGCCTTGAAACAGCTGAAACGGCTAGAACAGATGCACCCGGATTCTGCCGAGTCCGGTGTGGTGAGATCCTACCTGGACTGGCTGGTGGAAATACCGTGGTATAAATCCACTAAGGACATGATCGATATTGTGAAGGCCAAGGAAGTCCTTGACAAGGATCATTTCGGACTAGAAAAGATCAAGGACCGAATTCTGGAATACCTGAGTGTTCGTAAGCTCAACAAGAAAACAAAAGGACCCATCCTTTGTTTTGTGGGGCCACCAGGTGTTGGGAAAACATCCCTGGGCCAGGCCATCGCCAAGGCCATGAAACGGAAATTTACACGGGTTTCGCTTGGGGGAATCCGGGATGAAGCTGAGATAAGAGGCCACCGGCGGACATATGTGGGTGCGCTGCCTGGAAGAATTCTTCAGGGTCTCAAACAGTGTGGAACCAAAAACCCGGTTTTTATTCTGGACGAGATCGACAAAGTAGGTTCGGACTTTAGAGGTGATCCATCGTCAGCACTTTTAGAGGCGCTCGATCCGGAACAGAATAACGCATTCAGTGATCACTACCTCAATCTTCCTTTTGATCTTTCGAATGTCATGTTCATCCTGACTGCCAATATGGTGGATACCATCCCTTCGGCTTTGCTTGACCGTATGGAGATACTGACACTCTCCGGGTACACGGAAGAAGAGAAAATGGTCATTGCGGAAAAGCACTTGCTGGAACGGCAGATCAAGGAAAATGGCCTGCGAAAGAATCAGCTGTCTCTGAGTTCCGGGGCGCTGGAGGACATCATCAAGGGTTATACCTCCGAGGCCGGGCTACGGAATCTGGAGCGTGAACTTGGTTCGCTTTGCAGGAAAGTTGCCCGCAAGATAGCCGAAGGTGAGAAAAAACCGTTTAATATTACCCGGGGCAATCTACACCGGTATTTAGGGGTGAGAAAGTTTTATCCCGAAATGGATCAGGAGGAAAGTCAGGTAGGATTATCTACCGGTCTGGCCTGGACTCAGGTGGGAGGTGAGGTTCTGTATGTCGAGGCTTCGCTTATCGGCGGTAAGGGCGAACTGATCGTTACCGGTCAGTTAGGGGAAGTGATGCAGGAGTCTGCCCGTGCCGCGTTGAGTTATACCCGGGCAAATTTCAAGCGTTTCGGCATCAACGAAGAGGCGTTGGAGAATATTGATGTTCACATCCACGTGCCGGCAGGCGCTATTCCAAAAGACGGCCCATCAGCAGGGATTGCCATGGCAACCGCTTTGATTTCGGCTTTGTCGGGTAATCCGGTGGACAAGAACGTGGCCATGACCGGCGAAATCACGCTCCGAGGCAGAGTGCTCCCCATTGGTGGCCTGAAAGAAAAAGCGTTGGGCGCATTGCGGGCCGGTATTAAAACTATCATTATACCGGAAAAGAACAAAATGGATCTCGTGGATATTCCGAATCACGTCAAACGAAAGATTCGTTTTGTACAGGTACGTCAGATGGAGCAGGTGCTCGAAATAGCATGTGGCATGGGAAAGCATGAAGATACTGTCAGTTGACACATCTACGCCTACTTGTACCGTGGGGGTAGTCAACGGTGAAAGGATTCTGGCGGAAACTGTTGATTCGAGCGGTCAAACGCATGCACGGCATCTTATGGGCATGATCGACAGCACCATAACGGGATCCGGGATTACTCTTCAGGATATCGATGGCTTTGCGGTTGTCACGGGTCCAGGTACGTTTACAGGGCTGCGTATCGGGATAGGCACCATCAAGGGCCTGGCCTTTGCATTATCAAAACCTCTTGTGGGTGTTACCAGCCTGGCCGCCCTGGCTGCCCAGGCGGATCTGTCCACAAAGTGGGTTTGCCCGGTGATGGATGCCCGTAGAAATGAAGTATACTACGGCCTTTACGTATCTGAAAAAGGAGAATTGGAGCAGGTCGGTATGCATCGCGTGGCCCCGCCGTCGGAGCTGGTTAAGCGCATTCACGGGACCTGTCAGTTTGTCGGAAATGGCGCTCGCTTTTATCGGGATATGTTTGATGCGGCCCTGGGATCGCTATCCAGGTTTTCGCATTCCTGCCAAGACACCATCCAGGCGGGAACCATCGCGAGACTAGCTCTGAAGCAGTTTAAGGAAAATGAGACCCAGGGTTTGCATGCAACGGTACCATACTATATTCGTAGATCGGACGCCGAAGTTAATGCCGGCAATCTGCAACGCTCACGTCCACCATCGTCCTGATAGATTATTGTGTGTATTATTGACATGATATGGAATCAATGATAAATAAAAAAGTTTCAGGAATGAACCCATGATTTCGGTTGTATAGAATGGAGAAATATTCACGGGCAGAACCTATAAGTGAGACCGCATTCCCCATTGAGAGGGCCGGGATACCTTTCATCGGAATAGCGGCATTTGCCACGGCTGTTTTTGCTTTGCTGGGAATTACCGTACTGGCACTTTTGGGATTGCTGGCAACATTCTTTATTTGTTATTTCTTTCGCGATCCAGACAGGGTGGTACCGGTTCTGGAGGGTGGTGTCGTGTCGCCTGCCGATGGCAAGGTCATCAAAGTTGAGCGACTGGAGAGTACGCACTTTGCCAAAGGCCCATGTCAGAGAGTTAGTATATTCATGTCGGTCTTTAATGTTCACGTGAATCGAATTCCCTTTGATGGGCGTGTTGAGAAAATAGCGTATTACCCCGGCAAATTTTTTTCGGCTAATCTGGATAAAGCCTCCCGACTCAACGAGCACAACGCCGTTTACCTGGAAACAGAAAATGGCCAAACCCTCTGTTTTGTTCAGATTGCCGGACTTGTGGCTCGAAGAATTATCTGCAGGATACAGGAGGGAGACAATGTCTTACGGGGTCAGCGATTTGGGCTGATCTGTTTCGGGTCACGGCTTGATGTATACCTGCCGGTTGACACACAGATCACCGTAGCTGTCGGTGATGTGGTCAGTGCAGGAACTTCTCTCATAGGGAAATTGACATGAAAAACAAACGATTTCAAAAAGAGAACTTTCGAAGGGGAATCTATCTTTTACCGAATATGTTTACATCCATGAACCTGTTTTGTGGTTTCTATGCGGTGATTGCCTCCATTGACGGTAAATTCGTTGCCGCCGCCATAGCGATTATCATTGCCGGCGTCTTTGACAACCTCGATGGAAAAATCGCCCGGGCTACCGGTACTACGAGTAAATTCGGGATTGAGTATGATTCTCTGGCTGATCTGATTTCCTTTGGCATTGCCCCCGGTCTGATGATATATCTGTGGGCCTTGAGACCATTGGGGAGGATTGGCTGGCTGGCGGCCTTTTTGTTCATGGCATGCGGAGCCCTTCGTTTGGCTCGTTTTAACACCCAGGTAGGGACGGTCAACAGTGATCATTTTATCGGATTGCCGATACCCGCGGGCGCAGGTATGAATGCCGTTACAGTTCTGATATTTCATAAATTGAACATCATGGGAAGCAGTCATGCCATTCTAGTCTTAATCATGCTCTACTGCCTCTCTTTCTTAATGGTAAGCAACATCAAGTACAACAGTTTCAAAAAACCGGAATTGTTCAAGAAAAGGAATTTCAATTCGCTGGTAATCGCCATATTGATATTCATCTTTATCGCTTCGCAACCCTCCATCGCTTTTTTTCTTTGCGGGTTTCTTTATATCCTGTCCGGGCCTGTTATATCGCTGAAACGATATAAAAAAATCAAACAAAAGGAAACCGCGAAGACAAAGGGAAAAGAAAACACATCGCATCTGTCATAGCGAACGTGGTTTAAATCAAGATCCCTTTTAGAGCGACAGTGTTGCACATAGTCAATCAATAAAGCGAATTTAATTAGCGGTAGAACCCACAACCTGCCATAAAACAGGCGGGTAAGTATTTTTGGATCATCTCCAAAAAACACAAAGAATCCAAGGAACACTATAACCAATATATGGGTTGGAGAGTAGCTGACCACTATGAGCGAAGGGCGCCTAAAAGACTAAAGAATTGATGTCTGAAGAGGAGAAATTGAAGATGGGATCCAAGAAGTACAATGTTGTGCTGGCCGGCGCAACGGGCGCAGTGGGTAACCAGATGATCACCTGTCTGGAAGAAAGAGACTTTCCGGTGGGCAAGATAAAACTACTGGCATCGAGTCGCTCAAAAGGAAAGGAGCTCACATTCAGAGGTCGACCGGTCACGGTTGAAGAAATGACCGAGGATTCATTCAAAGGGATGGATATCGCACTTTTTTCGGCGGGGGGTGGCACCAGCGAGCATTTCGCACCCCATGCCGCAAAGGCGGGGTGTGTCGTGGTGGACAATTCAAGTGCCTGGCGAATGGATCCGGATGTCCCTTTGGTGGTGCCGGAGGTCAACCCACATGCGGTTGCCGGATATACCAAGAAAGGGATTATCGCCAACCCCAATTGCTCCACCATTCAAATGGTGGTTGCCCTGAATCCCATCCATCAGAAGTACCGGATCAAACGGGTGGTGGTTTCCACCTATCAGGCCGTGTCCGGAACAGGTGTAAAAGCTATGGACGAGTTGTCTGACCAGACCCGGGCGATCATGGGTTTCAAGGACCCAGAGTCAAATGTTTATCCTCATCGCATTGCCTTCAACTGTTTGCCGCATATCGATGTTTTTCAGGAAAACGGATATACCAAAGAAGAGATGAAAATGGTTAACGAAACCCGCAAAATCATGGAGGATGACAGCATTCAAGTCACGGCTACTACGGTTCGCGTGCCGGTGTTTTACGGGCATTCGGAGGCGGTCAACATCGAGACAGAGGCGCCAATATCGGCCGGTGAGGTAAAATCCATGTTGGCAGATGCGCCGGGTATTGAGGTGCTGGATGATCCATCACGGAACGTTTACCCCATGCCCACCGATGCGGCTGGTCAGGATTTAACTTATGTGGGCAGAATTCGCGATGACTTCTCGATTCCCAACGGGATCAATATGTGGATCGTTGCCGATAATATTCGCAAGGGTGCTGCCACCAACACGGTTCAGATAGCTGAAATTCTGGCCAAGGACTACCTGTAGGGGACGACCATGGAACGGACACCGATAACCAAAAATGGATATGAAAAGCTGAAGCGCGAGTTGGCACATCTCAAATCTGTTGAAAGACCGCAGAATATCAAGGCCATCGAAGAGGCCCGGGCGCATGGCGATCTCAGCGAAAATGCCGAGTTTGATGCCGCAAAGGATCGTCAGGCATTCATCGAAGGTCGAATCCAGGAACTGGGCTACAAATTAGGAACTGCCGATGTCATCGAACCGGATGATCTGCCCAAGGATCGAGCAGTATTTGGTTGTGGCGTGGTATTGGAAAATATCGACACCGGAGAGAGTGTTGAATACCAACTGGTGGGCCCTGATGAATCAAATATCGAAGAGGGGCGGATTTCCATTCAGTCGCCCCTGGGTCTGGCCATCATCGGCAGGGAAGTTGGTGATGAAGTGTCGGTTCAGGCACCGGCAGGAAAGCGCACTTATGAATTGGTGGAGATACAGTAGTAAAATTGTTTCACAATTTAAATTAGAATGAGCAAAACAAGTCATTGGATGATTTAGAAGGCTGTTTTGAACATTTGATATTAAAATTTGTTTCGCATTTCGATATTCACATTTTGATATTTTTATACCGTCTAAATATAGGAGGTACACCGTGGCACGTATTACGATCGAAGATTGCCTGGAAAAAATACCCAGTCGCTTTCAGCTGGTTCATATGGCAGCTAAAAGAGTGAGACAGATTCGGGAAGGCTCTGAATACCTCGTGAGCTCACCTAAAAACGAAGATATTGTTGTTGCGCTTCGTGAAATTGCAGCGGATAGAGTAAGGATCAAGACAGCCGAAATTGAAGTAGAAACAGAAGAACTCAACGAAACACAGGAAGCATCGGAAGCACTGGAAACACCGGAAACAGAAGTGACAGCTTAAGTTTTAAATTGGTGTTTGCCGGGTTTATGAAATGTTCGGGTCAGTCACGATGCAATTCGTGTCGGGGAGGGCAAATCCGTCTGTTTTGCCGAAGCACAGCTACATATATAAAGCTCTGAACCGGTCTGTTGGCAAGGCCTTGCACCGATATGAGATGATATCGGATGGCGACCGAATCCTGGTAGGACTTTCCGGTGGTAAAGACAGCCTTACACTCATGTGGCTACTCAACGAACGGCGAGCCCGGGTTCCTATTGACTATGAACTGTTTGCCGTTTATGTGGATCTTGGGTTTTCAGGCGGGTTCAGTGATGCCTTGCGGGAACATGGTGAGAACGCCGGATACGCGGTTCGGATTGCATACACGGACTATGGTGTGATCAGCCATGGCCCTGAAAATCGTGAGAATCCATGTTTCCTCTGCTCCCGGCTGCGGCGAAAGCGTTTGTTTGAAATCGCGCAAGAGCTGGACTGCAGAAAAGTTGCGCTGGGCCACAATAAAGATGACATCATTGAAACGCTGTTCATGAACATGTGCTATGCCGGGGAAATCAGTACCATGCAGCCCTCGCAGTCTTTGTTTAATGGCAGTTTTCATCTGATCAGACCACTTGCTTTTGCGGATGAGGACAGCATCAGACGGTTTGCCAGAGAGCGAGCCTTTCCAGAATTTGTCAACCCATGTCCCACAGCAAAAACTTCCAAGCGGCAGGAGATTAAAGCCCTTTTAGAACAGCTCTACGCAAGCAATAAAAAGATAAAAGGCAATATATTCAGATCTATGAGTCATGTACGATCAGCGTATATGTTGAAGCCAAAATAGTCCCGATACGGATTAAACCGGTCAGGGATCAAGGATACAAGGGTTGGAGGGTAGTTTAAAGCGATAAGCAGTAAGCAATAAGCAGTAAGCTCCTAACAGCCTGCAGTCTAAACCGCTAAAAGGCTAAAAAAGGGTTCGAGGGTGGCTCAGAGCTACAAGCAGAGAACAGCCTGCTAGTATCTTAACCGCGTTTGTAACGATGTCGTGGAGATTATGTAAATGCAGGATGTTCAAAATCAGCGTGATTATCGCAATATTCCCATTGACCGGGTCGGTATCAAGAACCTCAAATACCCCATTACCGTCCGGGACAAGCGGGATGGCCATCAACCGACCGTTGCCACCATCAATATGTATGTCAGCCTGCCTCACCGGGACAGGGGCACCCATATGAGTCGTTTTGTGGAGATGTTGCACTTGTTTCGTCCGGAGGTCTCCTTAAAAAAATTCTCTGTGAT
>RCNC010000053.1_pt1 | contig 54460 bp, 48 predicted proteins | sample 2041301 | NCBI WGS metagenome assembly RCNC01 (sample SAMN09708231, study PRJNA481090) | Marine sediment metagenome, whole genome shotgun sequencing project. | biome: marine sediment; feature: ocean; material: sediment; isolation source: Sewage treatment plant 13A marine sediment (STP13A) ...
GTTATTCCGCCATGTCCAAATACCTTGGCTTCGTTCGCAGCAAATAATCTCCTGAGTTTTTCATTTAAGGCCCACTCAATGTTTTTATACCGTGCTCGGATCTCTTTTTCAGTTTCCATTCCTTCATATTAACACAAACGAACGAAATGGCCATGTTATTTTTTTACGACCACTTAGTTGCTGCTGCTATAGAAACTCCAGGTCCCACGGTCCTGATCATGTGCGTATTTCATCACCAGTTTTAACGGCCGTCCCCTTCCTATCTCAATACACTCCAGCCTGAAAATAAGTTTCTGGCCAAGCTGTTTTTCAAAGATTACCCTGGGCTCTACCAGAGATTCGGGAGAAGCGATGGTATAGTGTGTTGTAAACAACTCTTTAAAGTTGTCTTCAAGGTAGATGATTTTGTCAGTCAGCAGGATGTCAGTTTCTGTCTGTTTGATTAAATTTCTGGTGTCATCAACGACAGCTGCGAATTCCTCTTCATTGCTGAAGGTACTTCCGGTAATCGAGTCTATAATCGATTGCAGTTTATTGACAGCCTCAGCATATTCCTTGTCCTTGAGGAATCGTGCAGCATCCTGTTTATCGCGGATAACCGAGGCCTGAAGCATGATACGGGCAAGTTTTTCCCGGTTTCCATCTGTCAAAACCTGTTTGAGAACTGCCCGATTACTTTCCAGAATTTCAATTGCTGTTCCATAATTGTCGATGGCAGCGTCCCAGTTGGCATTGGTAAATGCCTCCTTGCCTTTATTGACCGTGTAGTACAATTGCGCTTTGATGACGAGCTGATTCAGTTCTTCTATTGTCGGGTCGTCGGCGGCGTAGGATTTTTTAACGGCGTTGAGTGCTTTTTGATAGTGGACAAGCGCTTCTTCCCAATTACCTTGAGAAAAAGAGAGATCACCCTCCTCTTTTGAAGTGGCAAGTGAAATCTCAGCCAGTTTTGCTGAAATTTCATCAATCATTTCAAACTTATTCTCTATGTTGAGATTTTTCACATAGGCCAGAGCCTTATTAAGATCCTCGGCGGCAAGAACCCATTTCTGACGTTCAATGAGTTCGGTGCCTGACCTGAGTAACATCTTGAACTCAGCCATCTTCAGGTTTTCTGATACGGTAAAAAGGAGTTGTGGATCGACGCCTTCATTTTTGGATGCGAGGTCGAGCCCCTGTTTATAGCTGGAGGCTGCCTGTTGCCATGCCTCCTGTTTGAAATGTTTATCACCTTCAGCAGTGAAATACCTGAAAGCCCTGATTGTCTTAACCACTTTTTTAGGTAAATACTTTCCATCAAGCAGCAGGTTCCCTGCGAGTCCTTCAGTCAACCCCTGTGAATTCTGAACAACTTTGATTTCCTCAATGAGACTATCACGTTCCCCGGCGTTGAAGTACTGAATCTGGCTGGACATATCAATGGCAAGCTGACACTGGCGATCTGCTTCGGAGAATCTGTTTTGGGCCAGAACACTTGTGCATTCTGCGAATTTTTCCTTGGCATCATCCAGGGTAGAAGCACTGATAAAATAATAAACTCCAATTGTTGCCACGCAGAGTAGAATTGCAATGCCAACAGCAAATGGCACTACTTTGGATGTTTTTCGGGCGGTTTGCTCGAAAAAGGTCCTGCTTCCCGATTTAAGTGAACTGAACCGGTCATCTTCGGGAGGGAAAAGCTCTTCCTCCTGATCCATATCCTCTTCGGGAGCATCTGAAAAGTCATCATTGAATTGACTGTCAGGCTCAGCCCAGTCACCAAGGAGTTCCTTTGCTTGTTTTGTGCGCTCAATATCTTCCTCTATCCCGGGATAGTCAGAACAGATAGCTTCCACCTGCTGGAATGTAGAAAGCGCCTTGCTTGGGTTACCCTGGTGTTCGAAATCGGTACCCTGGTTATATATTTCCCGGGCTTGTTTCAGTGCCTCTGCGGCCTGTGTTGCAAGATTTCCGCGACCATCGAACTGTTGCTGGTCGGTAAGGCTGCTGAGCTCCATTTCAAGCTCGTAGTGTCGTTTCTGCCTGGCCATCAGCCGGTAACGATCTGCATCGACGCCAAAATCCTGGTCATCAGTTGCGGGCTCGTCTTTAGACTGGTCTCCATCTTCAGGTCCAAGGTAATCAAAATCGGTATCAAGGAAGCTGTCATCAAGGGTGTCAACGGGCTTATCAGAATCATCTGATTGCCCATCATCTAATGCTTCTGAAGCAGGTGTACCGGATGGGGTGTCAAGACTGATATCGTCGATAATGTCATCGATCACCAGGCCATCATCACCAAGGTCTAAAGAGATCTCATCGTCAGGTTGCGGGTCCAGGGTAACATCGTCGATACTATCGTCAACGGGCTTATCAGCTGATTGGATTGGCTGCACCTGCTGGAGCGGCAGTTTCGATTGATTATCCTGGTACCACTTTGCGGCCTCTTCGTTAAAAGCATTACTGGTCGAAAAGACCGTTCCCGAAATCATCTGACCAAGATGGCTGATTAATTCAGAAATAGAACGGTCTTTTTCCCAGAAATCACCAATGCAGATTGCTGCAGGATCAAAGTCAGGGTGAAATATCGAACTCTTTGGTTTACAACTTGGCGGAAAATGTGGAAATCCAAAGGGAATACTGATAGTGATGGTATGACTGCCCCTCTCCTGGATAGTGCCGGAGTCATCTTTGTAAAGACCGGTGGTGTTATATGTTATTTCGTACTTCTCTGGAGGGTCACCATCCAGAGGAGTCACTGTAATAACAGGATCTCCAGAGAACCGTTCACTTAATTCCTGGTGAATGGCTTCTAGTTGCTTTGTTGCGGTTGCCATACATTTTACCGGTAGATTATTTAAAGAGAGATTATCACCAATTGAAATATTATATCAACTTCTGGAAACAACTCAAAAAAAAAAATACAAGAAACGAAAAAAGCTTCAGCTCTCGCTGCTATTTTACTCACGGATTAAAAGGTCAGCCTGTTACCTTGAAATTGAAAAAGATAAAAGAGTATAATGATCTGACCCGCAATTGTGCGCTCACTATAATATCGTATGAGCGTGCAGAGCCTGAAAACATGACGACGACCAGACGATACCTATATATCACGTAATGAAGACATTTACCGTTTTTTTTGAAATAATCGAAGATAATAACTGTCCCCTCTATAATCTGGGTGAATGTTTTCGGCTGACAGATAAATCGTTTTCTGCTCCCGATAACAAAGAAGCCTGTTTGATCCTTGTTCGGGAAATGACAGAGCTGCTTTTTGTATTGATGGGAGAATATGCTGAAAAAGATCTTCAAAAGAACAGTAAAATTTACAGCTGTAGCGGCTGCAGCGGGCTTATCAAGTTTCGTATTGGTCGTGATCTTTCAGCGCTGAAAACAGCAAAGGAAGAGCGGTTATTAAATGCAGAAAAGCAAACCTTGCTCAGTCAGGTTCTGGGTTGTTCCTTGTTTCGAGCAGTACCTCCGCGTTATTTGACTGAAATCCTTGACAACTTCAGCCAGGAAGTGGTTAGGAAAAGTTGCACGTTGATCAGCAAGGGCGAACCAAACCTGAAGCTGTATATTGTACTCGCCGGTGGCTTGAGTGTGGATGACGGTCCGGTGAATGTATCGACACTCGGGCCAAATGATATTTGCGGAGAGATGAGCTATCTTTCCGGAAATATGGCAAGTACCACGGTTTCGGCCATTTCGGATACGATTCTCATTTCTCTGGATGGAGAATATTTTAAAAAGATAATTGATCAATCACCGACGGTCCAATTGTTCATGGCGCAGCTGCTGGCAAAACGTCTTGATCAGGCGAATCGGGCACGGGCCCGTGAATTTGATTCGTGTATGCAGGGCAGACTGAAAGACATGGCCCCGGCAGAACTGTTTCAAATTCTGAACATGCACCAGAAAACCGGTGTGCTGTCACTGACGTTTTCTGGCAGGGAGGCACAGGTCTCATTCAGGGAAGGATGTATTATCAACGCAATTTACGGCAATCTTGAGAATCAGGAGGCTATTTTTGAGATCCTGGGCGAAAAAGAAGGGGTCTATTCCTTTAATATCGGCTTGTCTCCCCAGCAGATGAAAGCTGCTGAAATTGGAGACTTCATGATGCTGCTGATGGAAGGGGTGAAGCGGGTCGATGAAGAATATGAGAATTTATAGCGCTCCTTTTACGTTTCAGACGAGACACTATCTCTGTCTGTGAATGGCGGCAGACGGCAAATTTCCATAAAACTGCTGACATGGTAGTCCGCTTCGAGTTCTTTATTTTTAAAGGCGATAAGTGGAATACCGACCGATTCAGTGTGCAGTTGGTCGATGCGCGAATCACCGATAAATATTGTTTCATCGGCGCTACAGTTAAAATAGAGCAGGATCTTGTGAAGCGCGTCAGGAGCAGGTTTGGGATTTTTTACATCACCGGCGGTCACCACCAGCTCGAAATAATCCGCAAGTTTATATTTCTGCAGCAGGGGGTGCATGGTGTTTGTCCGGTTTGTAGATATGGCAAGCCGGAAACACTCTTTTGCATAGCTCAGAAATTCTATAAGGTCAGGTTCCATCCTCATATACTGCAGGTACTTTGAGTAGTCTGTCTGCAGCCTGTGCCGGTGAACCTTGTTCATGTCCTGATCCTGATAATGCCTGAAAATATGACTGACTGAGTCTGTCACATTGTGCATGTGAACGAAAGATAACTCTTCATCGTTCATCGCCGGATGATGGAAGGCGGCCAGCAGGTCATTGTAATAAACCCGGTTTGCCTCCCTGGAGTCAAACATCACACCGTCACAGTCAAAGACAATCAGTTTGAGCATTTAGTCCTGCCTGCTAATAGTGTTGGAGGGTGGCCCTGGGTTGTCCGGGCCGAACAATGTTTCTTTCAGCCAGCTGAAACTGTAGGTGAGCAGTGCCTCATCATCGAGTTTTTCAATGGCTTTGTCTTCATCCACCAGATTCCCGGCTATTTTTTTTCTGAATGTATCAATATCATAAAGAGCGAGCCGGTAATCAGAAATCTGGGATGCGTTGAGTCTCATACCGTTTCTAATTTTCTGATGCTGTTGAATCTCTGTGAGCATGTCGTTAAAGCGGTTATACTTTTCAAGATCTTGAGATTTATTATAGCTGTCGATAGTCTGAACCGTTTTTTCGGCAAAACCGAGACAGTGAGGCTCACGCAACAATACAAAAAATTCGCTCATATGACCGTCATGCTCTTGGCTGACGCCTCTGCCCAGGGGATACGTTCTGCAGGCGCCAGGGCGGTGCGGATAGACAGCACAACCGCCATCTCCAACAAATACACAGCTGGCCTGTCCGTCATCCACCATGGTCAGGTAATAACGAGGGAATATCTCTGTGTCATCCTGTTCAATGATAATATAGTCTCTCAGCAGGTCTGCGGAGTCCAGGCTGGTGGCCTGCCTTAATCTGAGGATATCATACGGTGTTAATGCCAGTTCCAACTGGCGGCAGCAGTGCGTGAAGCATTGAACAGAGGGGTGACAGAGAAACGAAAAAGGCTCGCCCGGATTGACCCGGGCGACATTTTCAGGAAGTTCTGGCAATTCCATATCTTGCTATACGGCTTTACTTTTCCAGAATGTCAGCAGTGGGCTGGCAATAAAAATCGAGGAATAGGTTCCCACCAGGATACCGCTGAGCAATGCAAAGGAAAAATCGTGAATGACCGAACCGCCGAAGATAAACAGTGCGAGAAGAACCATCGCAGACGTCAGTGAAGTGACTATGGTTCGACCAATAACCTGGTTAACACTCGTGTTTATGATGGAGGTGGTTAGTTTGAAACGCTCGGTTTTCCTCATGTTCTCGCGGATACGATCGAAAACGACCACTGAGTCGTTGAGTGAATAACCGGCCAGCGTCAGTAATGCGGTAACAATAAGCAGGGTGATCTCGATATTCAGGAGCCAGCAGATGCCGAGTACGACCATGACGTCATGAAAGGTTGCTATGGCTGCAGAGACACCAAAACTGATGTCGAATCGAAATGCCAGGTAAATAATAACACCGGCAAGCGATATCAAAATTGCCTGAATTGCCTTGTTCCTCAAAACTGCGCTGACGCTGGAGCCTATTTCTGACTGACTTTCAAGGACAAACCCTTTGCCGCCAAGCTCCGTGCTGAGAATCTCATCAACCTGATCACTCAAATTTGCGACAACCGCTTCTGATTTTTTAACCTTTACGATGAGACGGTTTTCATTTTCAACTTCCTGGAGGTTTACCCCTTCCATGTTGTTGTTATGAAAGGCATCACGGACTTCAGCCATGGTAAATGACTGTTGGGCCTGATACTGAAGGAGTGAGCCGCCGGAGAAGTCTACTCCGAGATTGGCGCTGCCCCGGGCTATCTGGAAGAGCGCGATAAGTCCGATCAGAACCAGAACCCCTGAGATTGAGAACGTTATGGTTTTAATTTTCATGAAATCGATGTTGGGCTGTTTGGTAAACTGCAGAAACGAAAGTTTTTTGATCATTTGTTTGGCCGACAGCGTGTCAAATATCAGACGAGAGCAGAACAGCGCGGTAAAGAGATTGAAAATGATACCCAGGGAGAGTGTTACCGCAAATCCTTTAATCGGTCCGGTTCCAAATAAAAAGAGAGCCATGGCCGTAATGAGCGTTGTCACCTGGGAGTCGACAATGGTCCAGAGTGCCTTGCCAAATCCACCGTCAATACTGGAACGGACTGATTTTCCTATGCTGTATTCTTCGCGCATCCTCTCAAATATCAGGACATTGGCATCAACCGCCATACCGATGGATAAAATAATACCGGCAATTCCTGGCAGGGTCAGGGTGGCATTCAGGATGGCCAGCCCGGAGAACAGGAATAAGATGTTTAATGCCAGGGCAAAGTTGGCAATTATGCCCGGGAGACGGTAGTAGATAATCATAAAGCCAAGTACCATCAGGGCGCCAAAGATACCAGATGTGAGTCCCTTGTTGATGGAGTCCTTACCAAGACTCGAGCCAACCGTCATGTTCTGGATAACATCCACCGGAGCGGGAAGTGCACCAACCCTGAGAACGATTGCCAGGTCGGAAGCGTCTTCATGGGTGAAACTGCCCGATATCTGGGCCGATCCTCCTAAAATCTTCTCTCGGATAACCGGGGCTGACTTAACCACGCCATCCAGGACAATCGCCATGCGTCGGCCAACATTATTCTCCGTCAGTGTCGCAAAGGTTTTTCCACCCCTGGAGGTCATGTCGATACTGACATAGGGCTCATTAAAACTGCCCCCGATCCGGACCTGCGCATTTTTCACCATATCGCCGGTCATCAGAACTTTATTTTCCAGAAGAATCGGCCGTGAGGATTCTATACCGGTCTGTTTGTCTGTAATCTTTTCAAAAAAGATTGAAGTATTAGTGGGCAGTGAATTGCTTAGAAGCCGGTTGAGGGTGGCAATTTCGTCACGCTCAGCCCATTTTCCTGACCATTGACCGGACTCGGCTGCCTGGGCAATGAGCTGATCAATATTCACACCTTCTGTTTCTGCAACCAGTTTAAACTCGAGCTGGGCCGTGTCACCAAGAAGTTTGAGTGCCCGGTCCGGGTCTTTAACCCCGGGAAGCTGGATGACGATTTCATCACTGCCCTGTCTGATTATGACGGGCTCCGCAACACCAAACTGATCTATTCTGTTGCGGATAATTTCCAGTGACTGGTTGACTGCATTTGACTGGATGTAATCAATTTTATCCTGGCTGAGTTCAATGATGATCCTGGGGAAGCTGCCTTCTTTAGCATCAATGGATATGTCGAGCTCATCTTCATAGCCGTCAGTGATGATCTCCTGAACCTTTTCTACAGCACTGGCATTGGGGAGGGTAAAGACAATTGTCCGTTTATCTGATGAAATACTCTGGACAGCACTGATCGATTCTTCAGCCAGTGTATCCTTAAGATCGTTGGCGGATAATTCAAGGGTGTTTTCCTGAGCTTTTTTAAGGTTGACCTTGAGAACCAGATGCATTCCACCCTGCAGATCGAGACCCAGCCGTAATCCTTCCGGAGCCATATATGTTTTCCACCATGACGGGGTAGATGCATAAAATGATGGAACAATCGTCACAATGGCGAGAAGGATTAAAAAAAAGAGTGCCCCGAGTTTCAGTTTAATTGAGGTGTTCATAAAATGTCCTGCAAAGGATTATTAGATTAAGCAAATGCTCATATGTCTCTATTCAGCCTCGCGATTATACCGTAATGTCCGAATCTTGCAAGGTTAGCATGGTATTTTCAAGGATAAATGTGAAAATGGGATTAGAAATTGATTTTCAGCTGATACCGGACAATACCGCTGCTGGAAATGGCAACTAATCTTCTCACCTTCGATTTATAGCAATTGCCATGCAGGCTGCCCCGAATCCATTGTCGATATTTACGACAGCAACCCCTGGTGCACAGCTGTTGAGCATCCCCAGGAGTGCAGCAAATCCTCCGACCCCTGCACCATAGCCGACAGAAGTCGGTACGGCGATTACCGGACAACTGACGAGCCCACCGACCACACTCGGTAGAGCTCCCTCCATTCCGGCTGCAACGATAATGACGGAGGCCTTGGATAACAGCAATTGTTTATCTAATAGACGGTGGAGACCGGCAACGCCGACATCATAAAGTGTTGTCACTGGATGACCGAGACTTTGAGCGGTGACCCGGGCTTCTTCGACAACCCCAATATCTGATGTGCCGGCACAGACGATGGTGATGGTGCCGCGGACTGCACTGGCATCAACGGCTAATTCACGACAGGAAAGTATCCGTGCCTGGCGGTGATACTCCAGCTCGGGCACTGCCCGCTGGACGGACGCTGCCTTTTCGGGGGTAACTCTTGTAGCAATAACAGGGCCTTGTTTGTCCATCATCGCTCTGACGATGGTAATGATCTGTTCGTCAGTTTTTGAACTTCCAAAAATTACTTCAGGAATCCCTGTCCTGAGTGCTCTCTGGTGGTCAATACAGGCATCAGAGACTGACTCTGCCGGGAAATTCTTGAATGATTCCAGAGCATCTGGTACTGCCAATGTTCCGTTCTGGATTGCCACTAAAATGTCTTCAATATGTTTTTGATTCATTGTCTGTGTCAATTAGTTAGGCCAGGGTAGGTTTAGTCGTATGGTGATACTGCCCTTGTTCAGTTTAATGGATAGAGCTGTTTCCATGCGAGCATGAGGGTTAAATTTGCTAAAGAGTTCGTCCCTGTTTACCACTATAGGGAATTCTGTTACAATCTATTTTTTTTGGTTGTTTCGGAAAACGTGTACCTGAACCAGGAACGCGCATATTGGCTGCCCCCCGTTTGATGCCGGCGAGCAGCAGAGCTGGTGACGGACCCACCCATCCTGTCACCGTAAAACAGGTAACATTATAAACAAGGGTTTAATTGTGTATACGCGAATATATTTTTTCAGGTTCCCCAAGGCCACGAGTGATAAACCGATAATCTATCGTCTCATCAAAGAGCATGAAGTTGAAGTTAATATATTGAGAGCGGATATTTTGCCTCAGAGTGAAGGCATTATGATTCTCGAGCTGAGGGGAACAAAGGGCAATGTGAGAGAGGCATTGCTTTACCTGAAGGAGCTTGGAGTTGAAATAGAGCAACTGGCCACGAGGGTTCGCCGGGATGAAGAAAAATGTTTTCAGTGCGGAGCCTGCACTGGTGTCTGCCCGGTTGATGCCCTTTCAATCCGCAGGGAGGATATGGCCGTATTATTTGATGCTGATAAATGCACTGGCTGCAGCCAGTGTGTTCTCATCTGTCCAGTACGGGCAATGGAGATGTCTCTTGGAAAAGAGTGGCTTAAAAAAACAGCAGACGCAGGAGCAGCCGTTTGATAAGAGCTGCCTGCTGGTTTCAATAAACGGTGTGCAAATTCTATCCGGCCAGCCTACCAGCTGGCAAAGTCCATCCAGTTTGGCAGCGACAGATCTTTGAACCAGTCTCCAAAACCTGATGTTGGTGGGTTTCCTGCCTGAACCAGGTCAAGAATCTCCTGGGCTCTGGGGGCGATTTTGGCATCGGGATACATGGCAAGCAGGTATTTGAGCCGCGTTTCGGCTTCTAAATATCTCTCCGTTCTCAGGTAAAACTTAACAACGAAGAATTCATGATAGACCAGGAACTCATTTGCTGCAGCTATACGAGCCTTTGCCTCCTTCCGATAGGGTGAATCAGGGAAAGCCCGCATCAGTTCCTCGAAGTCTTGAATCGATTCTATGGCACCGGAGACATCTCTGTCTATAGAGTCAATTCTGCTGTAGCTTGCCATGGCCTTCTGGTACATGACATAGGGTATTGCTTCATTTGTTGGATGTCTGTCCTCAAACTCGTTATAGAGAACCACTGCCTCGACGTAACGTTCCATGTAGTAATTGCAGTCGGCAGCTTTCAACTCTGCTAATGGGGCCTGGGGGCTGAATGGATAGCGGTCGAGGATCTCGTTGAAATATTCAATTGCCAGGTAATATTTACCAACGTTGAACTCATCCATTCCTTTCATGATCAGTTGCTCGGCAGGAAGATAAACCTCAGCCTTTTCTTTGCCGAAACTGAACATATCCTTTAAGCCGGAACAACCCGGCAGCAAAAATAGAAAAAGCAGTATAGCAATGATCCCGAAAGTACGGGTTAACACCATGGGTGGGTTTGCAAATCTTTTTCTGGGCATTGGCATTATCTTTTCAACCTGATCTGGTTATTCACGAGTGGCAAGGTAATGTTCTGCTGCAATAACAGCTGTTGCTGCTTCACCGCAGGCATTAATGACCTGACGCATCACTTTGCTCTGGATATCGCCAGCAGCAAAAACACCGGGAACACAGGTGAGCGTCTCTTTGTCTGCTGGAATAAACCCCCAGGAATCCGCATTGAGCTGTTCCAGCGGCAGCGTTTCATTATTTGGCGTAACGCCAATCAATATAAATGCGCCCTGGACGTCAAGCGTTGATTTATTACCATCCTTATCCAGGAGCTCCAGCTGTTCAACTTCATCTTTCCCTTCTATGGAAGTGACTTGGGTATTCCAGATATAGTCTATTTTCTCATTTGCAAAGGCGATTTCCTGAATAATCTTGGTGGCTCGCAGTTCATCACGGCGATGAATGATGGTTACCTTGCTTGCAAATCGGGTGAGATAGTCCGCTTCCTGAACGGCAGTATCTCCGCCACCAATTACCGCGACGTTCATATTGCGATAAAACGGTGCGTCGCAGGTACCACAATAGGAAACCCCTTTACCGCTTAACTCAGCTTCTCCCGGGATCCCGATTTTGTTGGCACTGGCACCGGAACAGATAATAAGAGAATCACAGGTCATCTCGGAGTCATCGATAAAGATCAGTTTTTTTATATCCGGATCATCGAGAATAACGGATTTGACTTCGCGGGTAATTGTATTGAGGTCAAATCGTTTGGCATGGGCGGTCATTTTATCCATCAGGTCAAACCCGGAAATACCTTCTGGAAAACCCGGGTAATTGTCAACCCAGTCAGTGAGAAGAACCTGCCCTCCCGGTGCTCCTTTTTCTATCATAACATGGTCGATTCTGGCCCGCGCAGCATAGAGCCCCGCAGTAAGCCCTGCAGGACCGCCTCCAAGTATCACGAGTTGGTAATGATTCTTTCCCATAAAATACACACATCCGACAATGTAGAAAGGTTTATAGTCATAGCGGTTGCAATGAGATAAACTCAGTTGCTGCAGGGTATTACAAGGCTTTGTTAATCAGCTCAATAAGTTGGGTCTTGCCAACTGCACCAGTGATTTGATCGACGACTTCTCCATCCTTGAAAATAATCAGGGTGGGAATTGCACGGATCCCAAATTTGCCGGGGGTAACTGGATTGTCGTCGACATTCATCTTGGCAATGGTAACCTTACCATCGTATTCGTCAGCAAGTTCTTCAACAACGGGACCGATGGCCTTGCAGGGGCCGCACCATGGCGCCCAGAAATCCACCAGGGTGGGTTGGGCTGACTTAATGGTCGTATCGAATTCAGCATCACTTATTTGCTGGACTTTTTCGCTTGCCATTACAACTCTCCTTCGAAATTTAATTTTATCTTTCCTGTTCAATCAGTTACTGGTTGTCAAGGAGTATGCAAACACTCGCTTACTTTACCTTCTGCACTACCGGCTGACAAGCAAAATGTTGGCTCGTGGGCCGGCTGTGCAAGAAACACGTGAATTCTATAGTGTGTATGAAATTTGAAAGATCAAGAGGCCATTAACCGGTTTGACAGGTAAATAACCTCCGTGATATATTCGCACTCCTGAAAATTAATGAGTAGAAGACATTTGTAGATATGCATTTCAGATAAATTTGGTAATAGTAAGAGAGCGAAGCGAGTTGCTATTATAAATATGGAGGATGGTATGACAATAAACGCGTCAGCGGAGCTGTTTCAACAAGCACAGAAAGTAATTCCAGGTGGGGTCAACAGTCCGGTTCGGGCCTGTCGCTCAGTCGGAAGTGACCCACTTTTTATAAAAAGCGCCCACGGCAGTATCATTACGGATGAAGATGGTAACGAATATACCGATTATGTCTGTTCCTGGGGGCCGATGATCATGGGGCATGCACATCCTGAAATTATTACGGCCATTGGCAAGGCGGCCGGTTTCGGAACCAGTTTTGGCGCTCCGACAAGATCAGAGATAACACTTGCTGAAATGGTTGTAGAGGCAGTGCCATCGGTGGAGAAAGTCAGATTTGTCAATTCGGGTACTGAAGCGACAATGAGTGCGATTCGACTGGCCAGGGGGTATACCGGGCGAAATATCGTGGTGAAGTTTGACGGCTGTTATCACGGACATGCTGACTCATTTCTGGTGAAAGCCGGATCCGGGCTGATTACACTCGGGATTCCCGGAAGCCCCGGTGTGCCTGACGATATCGTCAGGAATACCGTTTCAATTCCCTACAACAACATTGATGTCCTGGAAAAAACACTGAAAGACCCAAAACTTGATATTGCCTGCGTGATCGTCGAGCCGGTAGCAGGCAATATGGGGTGTGTACTTCCTGAGCAGGGTTTTCTCGAGCGGCTGCGTGGTTTGACTGCCGAGCAGGGTATCGTGCTGATTTTTGATGAAGTGATCACCGGTTTTCGACTGGCGTATGGCGGGGCCCAGGAACTGTTTGGCATTACGCCGGACTTGACCTGCCTTGGTAAAATCATTGGCGGCGGGCTTCCCGTGGGAGCCTATGGTGGAAAAGAGGATATAATGAATCAGATTGCCCCGGATGGCCCTGTTTATCAGGCAGGGACATTGTCCGGCAATCCACTTGCCATGAGTGCTGGCATTGCGGCCTTGAAAATACTGCAGCAACCCGGATTTTATGAGCGTCTCAACGCTATGGCCGCTGAATTTGCAGCCTGTATTAAAGAGCTGGCGGCCCGGGCCCCTGTCGATGTCCAGGTGAACAGCATTGGTTCTTTGATGACAAGTTTTTTTGCCAGCCGGAAGGTAATAGATTTTGAAAGTGCCATGGCTGCCGATACCGATTTATATGCGGCTCATTATCGGAATATGCTGTCACGGGGTATCTATCTTGCGCCGTCACAATTTGAGGTCGCATTTGTGTCAGCGGCACACACGCAAAATGACATCAAAAACCTGGGAAAAATGACTGAATGGTCATTCAAAAAATTGGCGGAAAAGTAAAAAATTCGTTGACTTTGGCTGGGAGGCATGCTACCAAAACCTGTTATATTGAAAGTGAAGTTGCCAGTGGATTATAGCGGTTCATAATATGTCCGATTTTAAGAAAGAGATGATGTTTTTGCTCGGACATTACGGGCATATTGGTATTACTCTTGTCGCTTGTATATTCATTGGTCTGGGACTCGGTATTTACCTCGACCAGAAAGTATTTGACGGTCGTACCGCTCCCTGGTTTACATTTATTGGGCTGGCTTTCGGGATAGCTGCCGGTTTTAAAAGTCTGTTTGAAATTCTCTGGCGCAGCAGTAAGTCGCTTGAAGACAAGACAGACAAGAAAGAATAGACGGTGGAAGAGTTACTGTCCCTGAAAAAGATGCTGGTCATGAGCTGGGTTTATCTGCTCATTCTCGTAATTGGCTCATGGATGATCGGTTCATGGTCATTTGCCTGGGCAGTTATGGCAGGGGGCGTTATATCCATTGTAAGCTTTCATGTTTCGCAGCATGATGTGACGGCTTTTGTGGATTCGCTTGTTCCAGGCCAGGATGGTGCGGTCGAAAAAGGTGATATAAAGAGAAGTAAGAAGGGATTTATCTTAAAATTCTGGCTCCGGCTTTTCCTGATCGGCCTTGTCCTGTTCTTTTTTATAAAGAGCAGCGACATTAATGTGTTCGGTTTGATTCTGGGGCTTACAACGGTAGTCTTCACCGTCACTATGTCAGCAATAACAGTGGTGTGGAGATACTACTTCAGCAGGAGGTAAAGAGGGGAATATGGAACATCCAATACTGTTTATTTCAATTATTCTGGAAACACTCGGTCTTCCGGTCCCTCATGGACCAGTTGGGCACGGTTTTCTGGAGCAATTGTGCGCACCTTACATGACCTATACCTGGCTGGTCATGGCCTTTCTGTTCTTTGTTTCCAAGCTGACCCTCAGCAATCTGGAGATGGTTCCGGGTAACGGGCAGAATTTCTGGGAAATGGTCATTGGTGGAATGGATAACTTTTTTGTAGACAACATGGGAAGAAAATTAACTGATCAGTTCTTTCCGATGCTGGCCACCTTCGCACTCTATATTGCGGTGGCCAACCTCATTGGTCTCATTCCTGGATTCATGTCACCAACCTCCTCAATTAATACAACGCTGGCTTTGACCATTATCGTCTGGCTGACCCATCATTTTATCGGCATCCGGGAACATGGGCTCAGCTATTATAAACATTTCATGGGACCGATGTGGTGGCTGGTGCCACTCATGCTTCCTATTGAGCTGATTAGTAACTTTGCCAGATTGTTATCACTCTCCATCCGTCTTTTCGGAAATATTATGGCAAAAGAGACACTGCTCGGTATCCTTTTTATGCTGGCTGGTGCTTTTTTTGCTCCGCTGCCGATCATGATACTCGGTGTTCTTGTGTCACTGGTACAGGCGATGGTATTTGTTCTGCTGACCGTTGTTTATTTCGGACAGGCCCAGGAGCATGCACATTAAATTCAGCAGGAGCTTAGGTGTTCCTGTTGACATAGATTTTAGGAAGAAGGCCAAACCAACTAAATTTTACAAGGAGAAATCAAAATGGAAGGAAATCTGCAATTAGCATTGATTTGTGTTGCCGCTGCGTTATCCATCGGTCTTGCCGGGCTTGGAGCCGGTATCGGAATTGGTTCCGTTGGTCAGGGAGCTACCATGGGTCTTGCCCGTAATCCTGAAGTACAGCCGAAACTGATGGTTTTCATGATTCTCGGCATGGCGCTTGCTGAATCAATCGCCATTTATGGACTCGTTATTTCACTGATCCTGCTCTATGCTAATCCGCTGTTGTAGCTGATCAGTTCGTTTTCTTGTCCACATTGCTGGGCATCGCAAAAAGGCTGCAGAATTATTCTGCGGCCTTTTTACGTTTTATGGCAGAAAATAGTGGTAATCAGCCATTTTCATAAAATGATGTTTAAGGTCTACAGACCATGGAAGCAAGCGATAATGACATCCTGATACACCCCGGCAGAGGAAGAAATGAACGGCCATTGCCGGATCGTGCAATCCTCGTCGCAAACCCTGCAGAGGCTCGAATAGCCCAGGATGAAATGCGTCGATATGGCGCTGAGTCGCGGTTTCTCTACAACTCTGAACTCCTTGTCGATGATAGCTCGCGTCTCTGTCTTGCCGGGCCGTCCCTGGGAGCACCGGCAGCAGGACTCATTCTGGAAAAACTGATCGCGCTCGGTGTTACCAGAATCTGCCTGTTCAGCTGCTGTGGAGCGATTAACCGGGATTTTGCAATTGGGGATGTGCTCGTCGCCGTTTCAGGGGTTTCCGGTGAGGGAGTATCAGCCTATTATGGTGGTAATCAGCAGAGCGAGGTCTGCCCCGAGGAAACTGGAACGTTGCGAATTTTTCTTAAAAATGAAGAGATCAGGTGGCGGGAAGGTGGTATCTGGACAACAGATGCACCGTATCGGGAGAGCAGGTCCGAGTTGAACAGGCTGCATCAACAGCATGGTATTGATGGCGTGGATATGGAGTTTACCGCGCTGTGCTCGATAGCATCCTTCAGAAAGGTTCATTTATCAGCCTTGTTTGTTGTTTCAGATGAGTTGTGGGGCCCTGAGTGGAAACCTGGCTTCAGGGGTACCGTTTATAGAGATCGATGTAAGCGGTTGATTTCCGGTCTTATCCTTCAGAAACTGGAGGAAGGTAAAAAAGAATGACTAAAACCTTTAACCTCATCAGTCTCGGCTGTCCGAAAAATCTGGTTGATTCTGAAGTAATGTATGGCCTGCTCGAGCAGCATGGCTGGGTGGCCAAGAATAATCCGGCAGATGCCGCGCTGCTGCTGGTCAACACCTGCGGATTTATCCAGCCCGCAGTGGAAGAGAGTATCGATGAAATTTTGCAGCTGCTGCCGTACAAACAGTTAAATCCAAAGACAAAGATTGTTGTAACCGGTTGCCTTGTTCAGCGATATCGAAACAAACTTGAGCAGGAACTGCCCGAAGTTGATCTTTTTATTGGAACAGAGGGGGTTGGCAGGATACACTTTTTCCTTGAAGGTCTTTTGACAGGAGATTCTGCTGAGCGCACGGTGCTCCCGGAATTATATCTCATGGATGCTTCTGTGCCCAGGAGCTTATCAACACCGTTTTTTCGGGCCTGGTTAAAAATTACAGAGGGATGCGATAATCACTGTTCCTACTGTATGATACCCTCGATACGGGGAAGATTACGCAGCAGGGAGACGGGTGATCTTGTCAGGGAGGCCAGAATACTTGAACAGCAGGGGGTAAAAGAACTTTCACTGGTTGCGCAGGATCTCACCGCCTATGGTGATGACCTTGATAAGGCCACTGATCTTGTTTCATTTCTCCGAAGATTGCTCGACGAGACCACGATTCCCTGGATTCGATTGATGTATTTATACCCTTCCAGTATTTCAAGCGAACTGCTCCAGTTGATGGCATCAGATTCGCGGATTGTTCCCTATATGGATATTCCGCTGCAGCATGTCAGTGACCGTGTGCTTTCGGCAATGAACAGACGGTACGGTTATGATGGGATCGTGGAACTTTTTGGCAGAGTCAGAAACTATCTGCCGGAGGTGGCGCTGCGAACGACATTTCTTGTGGGTTTTCCCGGAGAGACTGAAGACGATATCGATCAGTTAAAAGAGTTTATTCGCCGTGAGCAAATTGACCACGTTGGTATTTTTGCATATGCAAACGAGGAAGGGTGCGCGGCTGAAACTCATACCAACCAGATTGATGAGGCAGTGAAGGAAGTTAGACTGGCTGAGGTGGCGGCGTTACAGTCGGCAGTATCAGCAACAAATCTGCAGAAGTATGTTGGCAGGATTGAGCCTGTTTTGATTGAAGGGCTCAGCAGCGAGACGGATCTGCTTCTTACAGGTCGTACCCGCTTTCAGGCAGCGGATATTGATGGTTGTGTTTTGATAAACGATGGAACAGCAAGCCCCGGTGATATTCTGGAGGTAGAAATCACCGAGGCTCAGATATATGATCTGGTTGGCAGAGTTAAAAATTCAGAGATTTGAACTGTTCTACCAGTGAAAAGGCAAACAGATTCTATCGTTTCTGATTTACCTGCTCTCGCAGATCTTTTCCTACTTTGAAAAACGGCAGTTTTTTTGGTTTTACCTTAATTTTCTTACCAGTTTTAGGGTTGCGCCCTTCGTATGAGTCATAACGTTTGATGACAAAGCTGCCAAATCCTCGAATTTCTATGCTTTCTCCCCGTGCAAGAGCTTCTGTCATGGTGTCGATAACGGTATTGGTAATAGCAGCCGCTTCACGATGTGGTACATTGATGTCTTGAGCCAGTGCTTCAATCAGTTCTGATTTGTTCATTCTGAACTCCTGTTTAAATGGTCTGCGAACCAGTTACGGGTTAATCGTTACGTCTTGTTGTGTTCACTTGTCTTCGAAAAAAATAATAAAGTCAAGCCTTTAGAGAATGCCACCTCAGATTTTATTTTCCCTGATAAAACAGACACTTGTTTAAGCTTCGGGTGGCTAGAAATAATAGTAAGCCTATAACTGTTTAGATTTAATCAGCTATTTGGTTGTTTGTAAAGGAAAATCTATAAAAAGATCTTTTTCAGCTCATTTGTGCTAAGGAACCGATATGAGCCACTTTTCAGCGAACCCAGTGTGAGTTGTCCATAGGCCGTTCTTTTGAGGTGGAGCACCGGGTGTGCTATGGCCTGAAACATCTTTCGTATCTGTCGTTTGCGACCTTCGTGGATGATAATTCGGAACAGAGTGGCCTGCTCTTTTTGTTTGACAAACATTATCCTGGCTGGCCAGGTTTTTTTGCCCTCGATCATGATTCCTTTCTTGAGACGGTCTATCTTGTGACGGGAAGGAACTCCTTTGACGAGTACTTCGTAGGTTTTGTTGGTCTCAAATTTAGGATGGAGAATTTTATGGGCAAGCTCACCATCATTGGTCATGAGCAAGGCCCCTTCCGTGTCAAGGTCGAGACGGCCGACAGGATAGACCCGCGCCGTTATATCTTTTAACAGGGAGGTGACAATTGGTCTTCCCTGCGGGTCGGAAACGGTGGTTACGTATCCTCCCGGTTTGTTGAGCAGGATATAAACTCTCGCTTCCTTTCCGGCAGCTTCAATGAGCCGGTTATCACAATGGACGACCTGACTATCGGGGATAATCCGAACACCCATCTCGGTCACCACCTTTCCATCAACGCGAACCCGGCCGGATTTGATAATTTCTTCAGCCTTGCGGCGAGAGGCAACGCCGCTTAAGGCAAGAAACTTCTGGAGCCTGATCTTCTCTTTCAACGCCATTGCTTTGGAATGATCCGCTCATATTTTTCATCAACAAGTGCTTTTGTCTCATCGTCAACTTCGAGTACTTCCGTATACCAGGGCTTCATTCGACAGTCAAAAACAACCGGTGGCTCCAGGCCGACATGAAAACGTTTTACCGAGGTTGCCGAACCATGAATATCTGCTGCAGGCTCAAAACGGGTGAAAAAGGTCCAGAGAAACTCCTGCATCGAAAGGGTGGCGTCCTGGCTGTTATCAACAAGAATGATTGCCGGCCACGTTCGGAGCTCGCGGTTTTCTGCCAGCCGGTTCGCGAGAAACGGTTCCTCACTGTACGGGCAGCCCTGAACGACAAGCGTTCCAGGCATGAATGATACAGGCTTTGAGCAGTTCTGCGGCAGGGTACCACTGAAATCGCCCGGTAAATCCCTGATCTTTTCTTTGCCGAGTCCCATGAGCATCGCTTTGGAACCCTTGTTGACCGATGGTCCGGTATAATCCAGGGTGTCCTGAGAGACATTGGCAAATACGAACAGGTCCCTGTCCCAGCGTACTCGTTCCAGAACATGAGTCCACAGAGACCTGAAATCGGTGATGTCGATGGTACCGTCGGTAAGCACCAGAAACTTAGTCAGAGACAGTTGACCTTCGCCAAGGATGCGCAATCCACTGGCAAACGCTTCCCGCGGGTATCGGTCGGCAACACGTGCAGCGGCAAGACAGTGAAAGCCTGTTTCTCCAAATGTCTTCAATTCTTTGACGCCTTTCATTACCAGCGGGAAAAGAGGTGACAGCAGATCCTGCAGGTAGTCTCCAATGAAAAAATCTTCCTGCCGTGGCCTGCCGACAACCGTTGCCGGATAGATGGCATCTTTCCGGTGATAGAGATGGGAAACCTCAAAAACCGGGTAATCGTGCTGCAGGGAGTTATAGCCGTAATGATCGCCAAAAGGTCCTTCCGGTTTTCTAATATGGGGCGGCACCGTTCCTTTGATTGCAAATTCCGCCTGGGCCACCAACCGATGTCCTCCGAGAGGATCCTCAGTCATCTGCAGCTTGCTGCCGATGAGCAGCGAGGTGAGCATCAACTCAGGAATATCTTCAGGGAGCGGAGCAATTGCTGAGAGCATCAGAGCGGGAGGGCCTCCGATGTAGAGCGTAAGGGGCAGGGCACGCTCTTTTTTTTCAGCCTCGAAATAGTGATATCCGCCCCCCTTATGGATCTGCCAGTGTATACCTGTGGTGGTATCACTGTGCCGCTGAATTCGGTACATACCCAGGTTATGGCCCTTACCGTCGGGATGCTCCGTATAGACAAGCGGCAAGGTGACAAAGGGGCCGCCATCACTATGCCAGGAGGTGAGCATTGGCAGCGTGGAGAGGCGGGCCGGGCTCTGGCAGTTTTCAAGTATCGGGGCATTCTTGGTATTTTTTAAACCGATTCGGGTGGCATCCAGGAAGAGTTGGCGATTTTCCCATAATTTCCCGGGTGTTGGAGGCATGATTGTTTCCGCCAGATTGACGACATCCCTGACGAAATCCTGCGGTTTGCTGCCAAAAGCCAGGTCCAGTCGTTTTGCTGTCCCGAAAAGATTAGTTATGACCGGGAATGAGCTTTCTTTGACCTTGGTAAACAGGAGCGCCGGGCCTTGCCGTTCAATGACCCGGCGATGAATTTCAGCTATTTCCAGGTACGGGTCTACCTGCTCATCGATAACCAGGAGATCACCCTCTGATTTCAGTACATCAATGAAACTGCGTAAATCGTGGAGTTGTTTTGTTCTCATATGTTGAGGGTACCCTTTAATCGTGACCATGGTCGTCAAGCAGAAAGAGACGATGGTATTCCTGTTTGGTCAGGTATTTGTGCAGTAATGAGCCAATCATGTCGACGACGATCTCGATCTCCTCGCTTGAAAGCCTGTCAGCGAAGAGCTCAGAAAAATCCTTTCTGCCGAGCAGTTGGAGATATGAGGCACAGGATGTTCTGTCCAGCTCAGGGCTGAGACCGAAACACATTTTACTTGGGTCAGGTGTCATAAGGCTTATTATTCCATATCCATTGCCACAAAATTGCAGCGTATCTTTCTGGTGCGTGGCCCGTCAAATTCACAGAAAAAAATTTTCTGCCAGGTACCGAGCTGCAGTCTTCCTTTCTGTACCATGACGGTCAAAGAGGAACCCATCAGTGAGGCCATGATATGGGCTGGAGAATTACCCTCCATATGCTTGAAAGGGTGAGCCATTGGTACAATTTCTTTCAACCCTGCGATGATGTCGTCGCGAACATCCGGGTCTGCCCCTTCATTAATGGTGAGGCCTGCGGTTGTGTGAGGGTTATACAGGTAGCAAAGGCCGTCAGCGCAGTTGAAATTTGCCAGTTGTCTGGATATAATCGAGGTTATATCGACCAGTTCCATCGTTCTGCCGGTTTTGAGGGAAATCGTTACACTTTTCATAAATCCTTGCACTCATTTGTGAGGGTGAGCTGTGCGGGACAATCCCCGAGAATCTCGACACTATAGGTTTTTTTAGGTGCTGCGTCAATGGGACCGCAGACAGCAATAGACCAGCCATCATGGCAAGGTAGGCCATGTTACTGGCGGATAGATGGACTGATTTGCAATTATGCTGTTTTTATAGTAGTAATCAGCTCCTTTACAGAGCCATACCTATCGAAGTATAGAGGTTTATGGGCCCTGCAGCAATTATTCGTGAATACAGGGATTGAAATCAACAACCCTGTGCCGGTCATCCGGCGCACTGCTGGGCTGGCAATGCCTGTGAATCGAAGCATTGCAGTTGGCCATCATGGACAGCAAAAGCAATGGTGGAGGAATACCTGCCTGTTCATGGTACCTGCAAGAACCATTTGCTCGGATTGCTGATCTTATTATCGACAGAGCTTCACTTGACAGAGCGTAAATTGTTACCGATAGTGTCAGTGACATTGAGGTTACCATAAGAAATAGGTGAGTCTTTAACGAATGGCCGGTCGGTGTTCTATCGTGCACCATGACTGGTCAGTCACCGAAGCGATTCAATGAAAAGAACGAGGTGTTGAGCCGGAGAACCTAGCCACTGGCCAAACAAGAAAGAAGATAGTGAGATGATAAAACGTTCGAAGAATACAGTTTCCTCGGTCTGGATGTTTGCAAGAGAGTATGGAAACCTTGCCGGTGTTGGCGGTGTAAAGGATGTGGCCGCACAATTGTCGAGGTCTCTTGCACGCTGGAGCGGGCGTAAGGTAAAAGTGGTAATGCCGCTCTATGGATTTATGAATCCTGAGAAAATGGGGTTCAGCAGACTTCCAGACCCTGATTTTGGTGACGAGCTTCTGGAATTCGAGGTGGCGATGAACTATACCGACCGGGACCGAACAGAACGGGTTCGGGTATGGCACGCTGTCTTTGACCGGGTTCAGGTATACCTTCTGGAGGCGGAGCGCTTTCAGGAAAAGCGCAGTGTCTACACCTATACCCGTGAAGAGTTTCAGCGGCAATCATGGAAGATTCCGGGAACCGGTCACTATGATTTTTTTGCCATGAATATCCTGCTGCAGAAGGCCGGTCTTGATCTGATTATGATCCTTGGAGAACGCCCTCAGATTATTCATTGTCATGACGGGCATACGGCAGTGACGCCGGCAATGATGCGCAGATGTTCCGGCTATAAGAATTATTTCAGGGCGACTGCATCGCTTGTCACCATACATAATGCTGGTATCGGCTATCATCAGGAAGTTTCTGACCTTCCCTACGTTCAGGCAATTACCGGCCTGCCATCGATGGTGGTAAACGAATCGTGCCTTGATCACAGTTTTGATCCGTTCATTTCAGCCAGCCAGTATGGTTTGATAACGACCGTAAGTGAAAATTATGCAAGAGAGCTGCAGGAAACAGATAGTGACTATCTAACAGGATGGCTTGGTCATCGTTTAAAACAAAACGGCGTCGAAATAGCTGGAGTTACCAACGGTATTGATCCTGCCGACTTTGAGACTGGAGATTTTGAAGGTCTCGGTATCGTCGCTCCGTATGATGTCCGTGACGAAAAAGATGATCTTAGCGGTAAAACTGCCTGCAAGAAAGAACTGATTAAAATGTTGTCAGAAAAACCGGCAGATAAAGATGAAAGCAGATTCGGGTATCTGACAGAAGATATCTCATGGCCGCTCTATACCTTTATCGGCCGTCTGAGCGACCAGAAGGGTATCGATATTCTCGCCGAGGCGGTGAATCTTTTTCTGGCTGAAGAGCCTGAAGCACAGGTTGTTTGTCTCGGAGATGGCGGAGAACAGGAAGAGGCTGCTTTGGCTCAGGTGGCGGTTGACAAAACTAATAGTGGCCGGGTCTGTTTTTTGCGCGGCTTTAATTCCAGCCTTGCAAACAAGGTCTATGCTGCCGGAGATTTCTTTATTATTCCTTCACGCTATGAGCCCTGCGGTCTGACAGACTATATAGCCCAGCTTTTTGGTACCCTGCCGATCGTCCATCAAGTGGGAGGACTGGTAAAAGTCATCGATGGGGAGACTGGCTTTGGCTACGAGGACAACAGTCCGGAAAATCTAACAAAAACGATGCGTCGGGCCTTGCAGGCATACAAGGAAAAACCGTTAATCCGCAGGATGCAGGTGACTGCTGTTGACAGAATCGATCGGTTTCACAACTGGAACCAGGTAATGAAGAAATACATTGATATATATAAAATGGCGATTGCTGAATTGAAAGGAAAAGGAGCGTGATGTGCTCCCCTGTTTAAACGTTTAAAGGAGATAGAAAATGACAGTTAGAATTGGTATTAACGGCTTCGGCCGTATCGGTAGAAATATTTTCAGGGCCATTGGCGAGGATCCGTTATTTGCCGATGTCGAGGTTGTTGCAATTAATGATTTAACCGATAACGAGACCCTTGCACACCTTCTCAAATATGACTCGGTGATGGGCAGGCTGTCTGAGGAAATTGACAGTGATGAAAATGGTATAACCGTTGACGGTCGATATATTGCCGTTTCGAGTCATCGTGACCCGGCGGACATTCCATGGAAAGAGATGGGCGTTGATTATGTTGCGGAATGTACCGGTATCTTCAGAGATCTCGAATCAGTTCAGAAACATATCGATGGCGGAGCGAAGAAGGTTGTAATATCTGCTCCTGCAAAAGGCAACGTCAAGACATTTGTCATGGGGGTTAACGAGGATGAATATGATCCAACGACCCATCATATTGTTTCCAATGCCTCCTGTACAACCAACTGTCTGGCCCCCTTTGCCAAGGTTATCCTGGATAACTTTGGCATTGAACGTGGGCTGATGACAACGGTTCATGCCTATACCGGTGACCAGAGACTGCTTGATTTTCCCCATTCGGATCTGCGCAGAGCCCGGGCGGCGGCTCTTTCGATGATTCCCACCAAGACCGGAGCTGCAGCGGCGGTGTCTCTCGTCATTCCTGAGTTGAAAGGAAAATTTGACGGCCTCGCGGTACGGGTTCCCACCCCGAATGTATCGCTTGTTGATGCAGTCATGGAAGTTGGCCAGGAAACCACTGTTGCCGAGGTGAACCAGGCGCTGAAAGAGGCGGCAAACCGCTTTCTCGGGTATACCGATTTACCGCTGGTCTCCATCGATTTCCAGGGCGACTCGCACTCCTCTATCGTTGATGGTCAATCCACCAAAGTGATCGGTAAAATGGTCAAGGTGATGAGCTGGTATGATAACGAGTGGGGCTATTCAAACAGAATGCTTGATTTGATTCTGCATATGGATGCCCACAAAGTGCTATAGAAGATCGGCTCTGTTACAGTGTTTATTGAAAAAGCGCTTTGTACTCTTGAGTCGAGGCGCTTTTCGTTTTCATGGTAGAGCAGCTATATACTCCTTTTGAATTCGGGGCGCCAACTGCCGGTTGAAAGATATGAAACAGATACAGACGGATATCAATATCGAATCTGATGCCCTCAGGGCAAATTTACTTGAAACGGCAGAGCATGTGGAAATACGACCAGATTTACACCTGCTCCTCGACATCGTTAAAAAATATCGGGGTATTCATTCCAGCCTTGAAAGTCTTCTCTATGAAGTCTGTCATCCGTATCGCAACTGGCAAATGCTTGTTCCACTTCTGCGATCTTTTGTGCTGAAAAACTTTACTCATTACCTGAAACATGAACAGGGACCGGAGGCATTCGAACTCTTCGGCGGCCTGTTTTTTGAAGCAATAGATGATTCAGCCCGCAACCCGTTACTTGTCTCGCAGGTTTTTGAAGCCCTTTGTGGTTGGCTCGACAAGGTTATCTCGCAATTTCAAGGCGAGCAACTGGGACGCTTTGAGTCGGCCATAAACATCATTTTTATACGTTTGGAGGAACTGGACTCAACGGATGACTCGCTATTGATGCACCTTGTGCACGGCCCGCATTCGATAAAACGAGTCATCAAACGGCTGCTCGATCTTGCCGGTCGCAGCGATGTGGCGATTGATATTGGGCCGGCCGCCTCTCTCATGCGTCTCATTCTTCAGAAGAATTACCAATATTGGCTCAGCGAAGATGACCCGCTGCCCTGGTTTCTTGAACGCTGCAGTCTCCTGGAAGAAGATTTCCCTGAAAAGCAGATTTTTTCTGCCATCTCCCATGATGCGATGCGGTTCAATATTGACAAACTGGAGCGGACATCAATTGACAGCGACCCCTCGTCAGCGCTTGAGCAGATTCTGGAATTACCCTCGCATATAGATATCGTTCGTCTGTACAAAGAGGTTCCGCGCCACCTGGGTGATATTGAGCTTGAGACTCCAGTAACGGCTGATACCAGAGGTTCCGCGGTAAATTACCTGATAGAGAACCAGAAACTGCAGTTCATGTTCAAGATCATGGATATCAGGGGGCTACAGCTCATTCATGAGGAAATATTGCGGGAGATCAACCGCAGTCTTGTTGTTCTGGTCCAGCAGCAGAGCTATGAGGAAATTGAGGAATTTCTTCTTATTACCTTTCAACTGCTCAAGGTAAATGTAAGAAAATATCCACATACGTCACTTCAATGCATCCAGGTCCTGGGCGGGGAAGTATTTAAACGGGGCAACAGCAGAATGGTGGAAGCGTTTCTCTGGGGAGCGGTGCGCTTCGGATTTCAACCGGCAAATGTGACCGGTGTTGATGAGGATTGGCAGCCCATTATCAATCCTGCCCACCTGAGTAATATACGGGTCTGGCTCAACCTGATTCTGCAGGAACCAAAATGGTGTGCTACCCTGTTCTCTGCGCTGATCATCCATCTGAAATTATCTGGAACCTGCGTAAAAGACACGGATCTTTTTCAACGAGATATTACCGAGCTGCTTAATCATCCCATAGAGCCGATTTACAATTTGGCCAAGCAGTTTGCTAAATTAATGCCGGTCTTCTTTAATGAAATCGGTGCAGAAGGAGAGCTCAGGGATGTCTCTACTGAGCTCGATGAGATACACAGAAGAAAAGATTTACTGATCCATTTTTTAAGAAAACAGAGCCATGTTGAGAGCTCAAACCTGATTGTCGATTTTATTCGGGCCATTTTCATGTACTGGAAAACTGGGGACAGGGAGTATTTGATCCCCTATCTGCCAGCCGAAGTCCTGGCCCAGATCGTTCCAAGCGGCGTATTCGTAGACAGCCAGGTGAAATTGACCCGGCGGGTTATCAGTGAATATGAGCTTGGACAGGTTGACGACCTGCTGGATATCCCCTACATCGGGCTGGAGCGATTTCTCGAGGGGCAGAAGGATGTTGGCAAAGATGAGTGTCGACGATTCTATCTGCTTGTCCGCATGTTCAAGCTTACCTATAAAAAGTATAATCTCGGGTTTCAGGAACTGCGCTCAGAACTTGAACAGGCTGGCAACGACGGTTTGTTCGAGATGGATAACCTTCTTGATAAACTCGATGACCAGGATATTGAGGGGATTATTGAAGCCACCCTTGACGGCTTGGCGCTGCTCAAGGAAAATATACTCTCTGAAGAGCAGTTTGAGGCGCGGGAGGATATCTACTTTAAACGGCATATTGCTGTCGATATTCCATCGGTATACGGCAAATACCGGGAGAAAAAATTCGACAGTCTGTCACTGACCTTCCGACTCGAGAATCTTGCTAATATTTACCTTGAGCAACTCCCGGAAACGGTCAACCTGTCATTAATTACCCAGGCTACTTTCTACTCGATCGGCAGATGTCTGAAACTGTATATGCGTGCCCTGGCAATAGACGGCATCACTTCACGCAGACTGGATACCTACCTGTCACTGCTCACAAGTTCGCTTAAAATCAAACGCTTTTCCTACACTCAGTATCTGGACATCTTTCGGGGCCTGTCAGAGGGCGTCAAGGATGTTATCTATGCATACTATACCAATATGCATCAGAAAAATTTATCTTTGATCGTCCCGCAAATCGGCAGGGAGAATCTGCTTGCACGCTATAAATCCCTGTGGAAACAAGAGGAGATGGCCAACACGGTTCACAGTCTTTCAGAGGCTTTTTTCAGAGATCTGATTGCCTCTACGTTTGGCTTGCAGCATCTTGATAATTTCATATTGCGGGTGATCCAGACACTTGAGAGCCAGAAGGATATTCTCAATGAAAAGACGCTTGATTTACTGATGACCTATAACCCTGAAACGACGATCTCACTGCTGAACAAAATCAATCCCTATACCCATGACCTTATCCATCTTGGTAACAAAGGATACAATCTTATTACCCTGACTTCAGATTCAAAACCGGTACCGCCCGCCTTTGTAATAACCACTGAGGTATTTCGCTGCCGTGATATCATTTTCGATTTTCCGAAAGCGAGGCAGGGTTTCATGCAGCGTATCCGGAGTGCTTTGAACAGTATTGAAAAACAGACCGGCAAGGTTTTTGGTTCATCAGACCGCCCGCTGCTGCTGTCTGTTCGAAGTGGAAGCGCCATTTCAATGCCGGGTATGATGGCAACCGTTCATAATGTCGGGCAAAACACAGACCTGGTCGAAGAGTATGCCAGTAGGGAAGGGAACGAGTATTTTTCCTGGGACAATTACCGCCGCTTTATTCAATCATGGGCAATGATCTCAGGTGTCGAGCGAGATGATTTTCAGGAACTCATGAACGAGGCAAAAGCTCGGCATGGCGTCTCCCTGAAACGGCACTTTACCCCTGAGCAGATGAAGGAGCTTGCGCTTAACTATCAGAAACTCGTGCGACAGCGTGGTCTCGGCATCCCTGATGACCCATGGCTGCAGTTGGTAGGGGCTGTCGAGATGGTTCTCGATTCATGGGAAACTCAGAAGGCAGTTGATTATCGAAAAATTATGGATGTCTCCCATTCGTGGGGGACTGCTGTTATTGTTCAAGCCATGGTTTTCGGTAACCGAAGTGACCTTTCAGGTTCGGGCGTTCTCTTTACTGCTCACCCTTATAGAAAGGTTCAGCGTGTCGCCCTCTGGGGCGATTATGCCTATGGCGATCAAGGGGAGGATATTGTTTCCGGACTGGTAACAAGTCATCCGGTTTCTCTGGAACAGGCAGAACTTGACGGGCGTTCAAGTAAAGAAGCGCTGGAGGTGAAATTTCCTGCTATTTATCAACGGCTGCTGGCGATCTCCAGGGACCTGGTTTATGAAAAGAGATGGAATCCCCAGGAAATTGAGTTTACCTTTGAGGGGCCTGGTGCCGATGACCTTTATCTGCTCCAGACCCGTGATATGATAACCATAAAACAGAAAGAACATCTCAATGTCTTTGTCGAAACCGACAAGATCGAGGAGGCAGTGCTCGGTAAGGGAATCGGTGTCTCGGGTTCGGCCTTGTCCGGCAGGGCTGTCTTCACTGAGGATGATATCGCTGCCTTGAGAGGCCAGGAACCGGATACCCCGCAAATCCTTATCAGACAGGACACGGTTCCTGAGGATATATCGGTAATTTCCCAGACAGATGGCTTGCTGACATCACGGGGAGGACAGACCTCACATGCCTCGGTCGTTGCGGTCCGTCTTGAAAAAACCTGTGTTGTCGGCTGCGAAAGCCTGAGGGTTTATGAGAGACATTGCGAAATTAACGGTCAACGCATTGAATCGGGTGATCATGTATCGATTGACGGTAGAAACGGCCTGGTGTTGATTGGCCGCCATCCGGTACGGGAGGAGATGCATATCCTGCCAATATAGGTGCTATCCGTAGGTCGGGTAAATGATTTGCGCCATCGGCTGCCTATTGATAACCAGTCTGTCTACCTGCTTTCAGGTACGCCGAGCGCTTTTAAGATCAATCCCATTGGGCAGAATTTAGAAATACCGAACTGGAAAAGATTGGCACCGACAAACACGGTAAAAAGGAGCCAGTATTTACTGTGGAACAGGGGGCTTGCCTCTACACCGAGTGCCAGGCTCAAGAGGATGAATGTTCCGGCAAGGAGATGTATCCAGTCGCTGATAATCATTGTGTTTTCCCCTCATCACACTGCGCTTGTGGATTCTGTTATCAAAGGTCCGGGCAGAAAAGTTGTCTCATTTTTGCAATCAGGTCCAGTATGCGCTGATCAGTTATCCGGTTGTAGATAAAGTTGGCGTCTTTCCTGAAATCGATTATTCCCTGGCCACGCAGAATATTCAAGTGCTGTGAGACATTGGCATTGGTTGTTTTTACCTGGTTACGAAGGTCGCCAACAGACATTTCCTGTTCCTGAAGGAGACAGAGAATTTTCAGCCGTATTGGATGAGACATCGATTTAAGCAGTTTTGATATGGCTACAATCTGCTCATCTTTCATGTCATTTCTCATGCCGTTCCTCCCCACTGTATTTTAGTGTTTAACTTAATAGTCAAATAAAAATTGTAAAGCATTTTTTTTCAAAGCCATGATGCAAAAGGAGAAAATTGATTTTACAGCTCAGGCTGGTCACCCTGCAACCGCCATTTATAACCGCTGGAAGAGCACATTTATTAAATGATACGAATTATTTGGCACAGTGTCTGTTTTTTCTGGAAAAGGGTTGGTAAATGTGGTTTGGTTTATCAAAATATTTGATGTTGGCGATCAGATGAACTGAGCCTCCCGGCAGCTTTTCATGGATTTTTTCAGCCTCCAGCTAACCCGACACTCAGTATCATCTACCTGTTGAAGGATGTAAGCCAGAATAACAGGTACGCCTGCTTCTGCTATCAGGCAGAGGGACATTGAGGAGGAGAGCACGATGAGCGGTATTGAAGATAAGATTACCAGTCTGTTAAATGAAAATCGCCAATTCAATCCTCCGGAGCACGGACGAAAGAACGCGGTCATTGGTGATATGGACACCTATGAACTCATTTATAAACGTTCGATGGATGATCCTGAGACCTATTGGGCGGAACGCGCCGCTGAGCTGGTTACCTGGTATAAAAAATGGGATACGGTACTGGACGCCAATCTCTACAAGCCGGAGGTCCGCTGGTTTGATGGTGCCACCCTGAATGTTTCCTATAACTGCCTTGACCGGCATCTGGAGAATGGCAGGCAGGATAAAACAGCCATCATCTGGCAGGGTGAACCGGAGGATGATGTCCGCATCTACAGCTATGGTCAATTGTATGAAGAAGTATGCAGATTTGCCAATGTCCTGAAGAAGAAGGGCGTCCAGAAGGGTGACCGGGTTGCCGTTTACCTGCCCATGATTCCAGAGCTGGCGATAACACTGCTTGCCTGTGCACGAATCGGTGCAATTCACTCGGTTGTTTTTGCCGGTTTCTCGGCAGTAAGTCTGCGGAACAGAATCGAAGACTGCGAGGCAGGTATTCTGATTACCGCTGATGCTGTGCTCAGGTCTGGAAAAACTATTCCGCTGAAACCAAATGCCGATGAGGCCTTGGAAGAATGTGAATCGGTCGACCACTGTATCGTTGTCCAGCGTGCAGGCAACGATGTGGCAATGAGATCGAAACGGGATTGCTGGTGGCACGAGGAGATGAGCGCCAGCGATATAAGCAGTGAATGTGAACCGGTTCACATGGAAGCCGAGGACCTGCTCTTCATTCTCTACACCTCCGGGTCGACAGGGAAGCCCAAGGGCGTGGTCCATACCACGGGCGGTTATCTCACCTATGTAATTCACACAACCCAATGGGTTTTTGACCTCAAAGATGATGATATCCATTGGTGTACGGCCGATATCGGCTGGATTACCGGTCATTCGTATACACTGTATGGGCCGCTTGGTATAGGCGGCACAACCTTGATGTATGAAGGAGTTCCTTCATATCCGAGCCCTGGAAGATTCTGGCAGATTGTCGAGAAATTCAAGGTGAGTATCTTTTATACAGCGCCAACTGTTATCAGGGCACTGATGAGATTTGGTGATGAGCCGGTAAGCAGGTATGATATTTCATCCTTAAGAATACTCGGATCAGTCGGTGAGCCGATCAACCCCGAAGCCTGGATGTGGTATCACCTGCATGTTGGTAAAGGCAGGCTGCCGATCGTCGATACCTGGTGGCAGACCGAAACCGGCGGCATCATGATTTCACCGCTGCCGTACGCAACAAGACTCAAGCCCGGTTCGGCCACGCGCCCGCTGCCTGGTATTGATGCGGCAATACTCACCGAAGACGGTAATCCTGCAAGTTCCAATGAGGGCGGGCATCTGGTGGTGAGGAAACCATGGCCTGGCATGTTGCGAGGGATATTCGGCGACCCGGAGAGGTATCGAACCACCTATTTTGAGACATTTCCCGGTTATTATGATGCCGGGGATGGCGCCCGCTGTGATGAGGACGGGTATTTTTGGATAATGGGACGGTTGGATGATGTGATAAATGTATCGGGACACCGGCTTGGCACGGCTGAGATTGAATCAGCGCTCGTTTCCCATCCTCATGTCTCAGAAGCGGCAGTCGTTGGAATGCCTCACCCGGTAAAAGGACAGGCCATTTACGCCTATGTAACCTTGAACGCATGGGTCAAGGAGGATCCAGAGCTCTTGGCTGAATTGCGTCTTCATGTTCGCAGTGAAATTGGCCCAATCGCCGCTCCGGATGTTATCCAGTATGCACCCGGTCTCCCCAAGACCAGAAGCGGAAAAATCATGAGGAGGGTATTGCGAAAAATTGCGGCCAATGATTTTGAAGATTTTGGCGATACCTCGACACTGGCCGAACCATCGGTCATTGATGACCTGATCAACGGCAAGAGAGCGCTTGAAAAGCAAGGCTGACTGTTCGCACTCCAATCATCGGATATAATCCTGGTGAATGGAATCAAACGATGTTTTCTGTTATGGTTCGCTCCGACTTCTCATTGAAATGAGGGCAGCAGATACTGGTGAGCTGGCAGGAGATAAACCATGAGCACAAACTATTGTTTCCCCCGGGCCTGAAAAATGACTGATAAAACGGCTAAAAGTAAGGAACCGTCACTGCTGCCGTTTGACAGCAGTACCCACGCGGTGGCGCCCGATGTTGCGGTCGATTTTCTCAAAGAGACCATGCCGTTCAAAGAGCTGGATGATGAGGTCCTGTATGGTCTGGCCAAACATTGCAGGATTGATTTCTTCCCGAAAGGGACCAGGCTGTTCACCTATAATAAAACCGAGATCACCCATCTCCACCTCATCCAGCGCGGCGGGGTCAGGGCCTTCATCATTGATGAGGATGGTGAGTTAGCGCTGAAAGATTACCGCGGGGTTGGGGCCAATATTGGTGCTTTAGGGATTATCAGAGGAACCCTGGCAAACCTCAATATCGAGACAGTTGAGGACACCTTCTGTTTCCTGATACCAAGAGCAATTCTGCTGACACTGGTCAGAGAAAATTCAGCGGTGGCGCATTATTTTCTCAAGAGTTTTTCTGATAATGTCGTTGCAACGGCCTATACCGAACTGCGCAGCCATAAAATGAATCGCAGGACCAGTGAGGATCTCTATCTGTTTAATGTTACCGCCCGGGATCTGACAAAATCACTCTATTCGGTCTCTGCATCGACCTCCATCCAGGAGGCCGCAGCGATAATGGCACGCCGGGCAATCGGCTCAATGCTGATCTACGCCGATGAGGATCCCGGATCAATGCTTGGCATTATCACCGATACAGACCTCAGGGGAAAGGTTATTGCAGAAGGAAGAGATTATCGCCAACCGGTAGCCTCTATCATGAGCGGTCCATTGAAAACGGTTCCGGCATCGATGCTCTGCTTCGACGTTTTACTGAAAATGATGTCTACCGGTGTTCATCACCTCGGCGTCGAGCAGGCAGGCGGGGTGATCGGGGTTGTTACCAGCCATGATATCATGGTCCAGCAGGGCAATTCACCCTATTATCTTTTCAAGGAAATTGTGGCCCAGAGTGATTTCCTCGGGGTTTATTCCCTGGCTCACAAAATATCAGGAATTGTCAGAAACATTATCAATGAGGGCGCCAAAGCGGGAAATATCACCCGGATGCTAGCCTTGCTCAATGATCAGATTCTCTATCGCATACTGACGCTGCTTCATGACCAGATGGGACCGCCGCCGGTAAAGTACAGCTGGTTGCTGCTTGGCAGTGAGGGGCGCAGTGAACAAACATTTAAAACCGACCAGGATAATGCCATAATCTACGCCGATCCGGCCAGTGATGCCGAGGCCAGGAGGGCCGAGGAATATTTTGGGCTTTTTGCTTCCCGGGCAATAAGTCATCTGGTCAAGTGCGGCTCCCCCCTGTGCCAGAGCGGCACAATGGCGACTAACCCCGACTGGTGCCAACCAGTAACAGTCTGGAAGTCATATTTTCAGCGATGGATCAGTGCCGCGGAACCAAGTGAGTTACTGGTAAGCTCAATATTTTTTGATTTCCGTAGCGGCTTCGGTGCAGGGCAGATCGCCGTTGAGCTGAGAGATTTCGTCATTGAGCAGACCACAAAACGCAGCCTGCTGCCCTATTATCTTGCTCGTCAGTGTATCGCCAATCGTGCCCCGCTTTCCTTTTTTAATAACTTCATTGTAGAAAAAAATGGCGAGCATAAAGACATGCTCGATATCAAGGTCAGAGGTATCTGCCCTTTTGTTGATTTTGCCCGGGTACTGGCCCTGCGATATGGTATCAGGGAGACCAATACCCTGGAACGTCTGCGGTTGCTGATGCTGGGCGAAAAGATATCAAAAGACCTCTATCATTCTGCAGTAGAGGCGTATGAACTGCAGATGCAGCTGCGCGTGATTCAACAGCTTGGTCAGATTGAAAACGGAAATGATCCAGACAACTTTATCCGCCCGGCGCAGCTCTCTGATCTCGAGAAGCGTATGCTCAGAGATGCATTTGCTGTAATCGAGAGAATGCAGAGTGAACTGGAAAGAATCTTTCCGGAGGCCTAGATGTTTGACCTGCTGAAAAGACTTCTCAGGTTTCGGCCGCCGGACGAATTTATCGTCAGAAACAGAGACTATTTTCAAAACTTTGATCAGACTCGGCCGCTCTCAGATTATACCTTTGTTATTTTTGATACTGAACTGACCGGGCTGAATAGAAAAAAAGACGAAATTATCTCAATCGGCGCCGTTAAGATTAAAAATCTGCAGATTGATCTAGGGGAGACCTTCCACCGCTACATACAGCCGCAGAAACTGGATCATACAGAAGCAACACTGGTGCACAGAATAACCCCGGAGCAGTTGAAACAGGCACCAACACTTGACGAAGTGCTGCCGGAGTTTCTCTCCTTTATTGGCCGTGATCTCATTGTCGGCCACTATATCGGGCTTGATATGAGTTTTATACACCGGGAAACATATCGGCGGTATAATGGTACCCTGGCCAATCCCTGTATAGATACCATCCGCATGGCACAGGGCTATAAGCGGGTCATGTTTGGCTACTATCATGAAGAAGGATCTTCATCGGGGCAGTTAAGCCTGCAGGAGCTCAGTCGTGAATTCAATCTACCTTTTTTTGAAGCACACGATGCCCTTGAAGATGCCGTTCAGACAGCCTATCTGTTTCTGTTCCTGGTTAAAAAAATTCGTAAAGGCGGTCTTGAGACCTTACGGGAATTGTATCAGGCAGGTAAAGATCGTGACTGGCGTCTGCTCTGATCGACACGAATCGAAAGGTTCTCATTGTTCTGCAGCTGCTCACCTGCCTGGGCGCTGTGATTTTCCCCAAAACCATATCTTTTTTCGCTTTCAACCATCATCTGCTTGAATATCACCTCACAAAATAGTTTACTATTACGTTATTTCAGTTACTTTGGGCGATAATGTCCCATTTTGTGGAATAAGATAACGTCAACCAGCATGGAGTGACCGGCTTGAACGATGGTCAAGGTGTGCTGAATTTATAACAATTACCAATAGAAAACTATGAAAGGCAACGATATTCGAGACAGGTTTTTAGACTATTTTAGAAAAAAAGGCCACACGGTGGTTGAAAGTTCTTCACTTGTCCCCCAGGATGATCCTACGCTGTTGTTTACCAATGCCGGAATGGTACAGTTTAAACTTGTATTCATGGGCGAGGAAAAACGCGACTACATTACTGCAACTACCAGTCAGTGCTGTATGCGGGCGGGAGGAAAACACAATGATCTCGAGAATGTCGGTTATACCGCCCGGCATCACACTTTTTTTGAGATGCTGGGAAATTTCTCTTTCGGTGACTATTTCAAGAAAGATGCAATTGCCTACGCCTGGGAGTTTTTGACCGAAGATTTGAAATTGCCAAAAGATAAGTTGTGGATTTCGGTATTTCAGGATGATGATGAGGCCTTTGAACTCTGGGAGCAGGTAGATGGTTTGCTGGACGGCAGGATTGTTCGTCTTGGAGAGGAAGAGAATTTCTGGGCAATGGGCGATACCGGACCGTGCGGACCATGTTCTGAGATTCATATAGACCAGGGCATCGAGGCGGGATGTGGCAGACCTGAGTGTGCAGTTGGTTGTGACTGTGATCGTTATCTTGAACTCTGGAACCTCGTTTTCATGCAGTTTAACCGGAGCGCAGACGGGACCATGACACCGCTGCCCAAACCTAGTATTGACACCGGTATGGGGCTTGAGCGGGTAGCGGCGGTAATGCAGGGTAAATTCAATAACTATGATTCGGATCTGTTTTCCCCGGTTATTTCCTCTCTTGAAAAACTATCAGCAAGAACGTATGGCAGAGGTGGAGCTGACGACACCGCCATGAGGGTGATTGCCGACCACGCACGGGCAACCTGCTTTTTGGTTGCTGACGGTGTCCTGCCATCAAATGAAGGGCGTGGCTATGTGTTGCGAAGGGTCCTGCGCAGAGCAATACGCTTTGGCAGAAATCTCGGTCTGACAAAACCATTTATGCACGCTGCCTGTAAATCAGTGGCTGACTCAATGCTGACTGCCTATCCCCGGTTGCAGGATACGGCACAGCTCCTTGAAAAAGTAGTCAATAATGAGGAAATACGCTTTGGCGAAACCTTCGAGCATGGTTTGGCCATGCTCGAGGAAGAGGTTACTCGTCAGCAGGGAGAAGCAGCGCCAATGATTGGCGGAGACTTTATTTTTAAACTCTATGATACCTATGGCTTTCCCGTTGATATCGTTCGTGATATCTCTCTTGAGCGGGGTATTGGCTTTGATGAGACCGGTTTTCAGAGTGCCATGGAATTGCAGCGCGCCCAGTCAAGAGCATCGAGAAAGGGCGAAGGGGTCCAGATAAAGACAGATGGTGTAAAAAAACTTATCGATTCAGGCCAGCGATCCCAGTTTACGGGGTACAGCACGTTGACAAGTGTTGCCAGTGTCATCGGACTGCTTGACGCTGAAGGTGAAGAGATCGCCTCTCTGGGCAATGGACAGCGGGGCAAACTCTTCGTCGACTCGACACCGTTTTATGCCGAGTCAGGCGGTCAGCTCGGAGATGCCGGGACGGTGACCTGGGAGAATGGTCGTGGATCTGTTTCTACAACTGGTTTGGAAACTGATGGAATCATCCTGCATGAGATAATCGTCGATGAAGGGACGCTGTCAAGCGCTATGATGGTGGAGATGGAGGTGGCTGGTTCTGCCCGCGGAGACACTGCCGCTAACCATACAGCCACCCACCTGCTGCATGCCGCACTCAGGAAGATTCTCGGGGATCATGTCAAACAGGCCGGTTCACTTGTCAGCAAAAATCGTCTGCGTTTTGATTTCACCCATTTTTCAGCTCTTTCTGATGATGAAATAAGCGCTATCGAAGTATTGGTAAATGATCAGATTCGTGAAAACTACGGTGTTGCCACCAAAATTGTTGGCAGAGATGATGCTTTGAAGGAAGGGGCAACAGCACTGTTTGGTGAAAAGTATGGAGAATCCGTTCGCGTGGTGAGTATCGCCGAGGTCAGTAAGGAACTGTGCGGCGGCACGCATGTTACAACTACCGGTAATATTGGCTTTTTTAAACTCGTCTCCGAGAGCGGTATTGCTGCAGGAGTCAGGAGGATTGAGGCCGTCACTGGCAGGCAGGCGGTACGGGTTGCACAGTTGACGGCTGATCGGGAGGCGCAGATAAGCAGGACGCTTAATGTCCCTCCAGCCGACATCGTTGATAAATTGGAAAGCCTGCAGCAGCAGCAGAAAGCACTCGAAAAGCAGGTTGCCGGCTTATCCACCCAGCTGGCAAGTTCAGATCTGGACCAGATTTTTAAAAGTAAGACGGAAATTAAAGGCTTACAGGTTATTGCAGCAAAAATCACACTTGACAGTCCGAAAACACTTCGCGAAGTTGGGGATAAAGTACGAGACAAAATGGGCTCAGGCGTTGCAGTCCTTGGCGGGGAAATCAAGGGCAAGGCAGCACTGCTGGTTCTTGTCAGCAAGGATCTGACCGATACGCTCAATGCCGGACAACTGGTGAACCAGGTGGCCTCCTACGTCGGTGGAAAAGGCGGTGGCAGACCAGACATGGCGCAGGCAGGAGGTCCGTTTGCCGATAAGGTTTCAGAAGCAATTTCAGCCGTACCGCAAATTGTCGAAAAGTCCATGGCTTCGTGAATGATGCTGGTGGGCTGACTGGACCCGGCGGCAGGGTGATGTCGGTATCCTTCAGAGGATATTATGACCATAACCCCTGTTTGTGCAAACGAGTTGAATTGTCGGGAAAAAAGGAGACGGTATCGTACTGTCATTTGCTGATAAATTAGTTGACATGCCGCTCTAATTGCAGTAAAGATTTTTGGCTATTGTGAATGGTCATTCATTTTGTTTATGAGTATCATTCTCAACAGTGAATCCCCGGTAATGAGTTTGGTTATCATTCCTTCAGGAATGTTTGTTTGTTTTTCATTTTAGCGAATCAGGAGCCTACCAACATGATCACGATTGACATTACTATGGTGATTCAGATCGTAAACATGATTGTACTCATGTTTCTGCTCAACGGTGTTCTTTACAAACCGGTAAAGAAAATCATCAGAGAGCGGTCTGAAAAGCTGCAGGGAATGCAGGGAGATGTGGCAAAGTTTGAGAAAAACGCTCGTCTTCGACAGGAAGAGGTAGACGCCAAGATGGCGAAGGCTTCCTCAAAGGCAAAGGCTGCACTGGACGGCGCACGGGCTGAAGCTCAGGCTGCCGGGGATGAGAAGATGGCATCCATCAAGGCAGAAGTGGAAGTCTTTAAAGAAAAAGAGTTGGCAGAGATCAAAACTCAGATTGGTGCGGCTCGCGATGGGCTCCAGGCTAACCTTGATGGGTTTGCTTCTGAGATGGCCGGCAAAATACTCGGAAGGGGGCTCTAGATATGAAGAGAATAGAGCGAATTGCCAGACTTTTCGTCCTGATCGCAGCATTATGTTTTGTGCTGTCCGTTGGTACGGTGTCTGCGTCCTCCACTCAACCGGCATCAGACACGAGCCATGCAGCCAGTAGTGATCATGGTGTAGCTTCAGATACAGGTTATAAGGTTGGCAAAGAACAGGCAATAGAGAATGAGGCATTACGTGAGGCAGCTGCTGAGGCAGCTGGTCATGGGGAAGGAAGTCTGTCAGCTCTAAAGCTGAAGGATCTTTTCTGGAGGGTGGTAAACTTTATCGCCCTGATGATTATACTGGTTAAGTTCGGCGCCAAACCGATTGCTTCAGCACTTGCCGGTCGTCAGAAGAACATCAAGGATGAACTTGCAGAACTGGAGGCCCGAAAGGCCGAAGCTGAAACGTCTTACCGGGAATTTGAGGCGAAGCTTTCCACCGTCGAAAAGGACATTGACCGTATTGTCGAAAAAGCAGTCGCCCAGGCCGAGGTTGAAAAAACAAAAATCATTGAAAAAGCAGAGCAGTCTGCAGAGGATATCCAGCGCTCGGCTAAGCTTGCTATCCAGAATGAAATTATGGAAGCACGTCGAACACTTAAAAATGATGTTGCTGACCAGGCAGCGTTGATGGCTGAAGGGCTGATCATAAAGAATCTTACCTCTGATGATCAGGTTAAGATAATTGAAGAATATCTAGATAAAGTGGGGGCCGTACAGTGAGACAGACTATCCTCGCAAAAAGATATGCCAAGGCGCTCTTCGCCATAGGCAAAGAAGACGGCAAGTATGAAACCTACAATGAATCCCTTCAGGGTGTCGCCGGGCTTTTTACATCCACCCCGGAAGTGGAAGATGCTCTGACAAACCCGCTTTACCCTGTTGATATCAGGGAAAAGGTAATGGCAGGAATCATTGGATCGATTGATGCCGAGAAAGTTTTGGGAAATTTTCTGACCCTGCTGGTTCAGAAAAAAAGAGCTGAAATAATACCAGAGATCGCTGAGCAGTTTCAGATCATGGTTGATGACGATAACAACATCAGTCATGGCACTGTTGTATCGGCGGTTGAATTAGATGCAGGACTGCAGGAAAAAGTGCAGGCAACACTAGAGAAATTAACTGGCAAGAAGGTTGAGCTGACCACTTCAGTTGATCCCTTGATTATCGGCGGAATCATTGCCAAGGTGGGAGATCTGGTTCTGGATGGCAGTATCAGGACACAGCTTGCAAGTTTAAAAGATTCCATTAAGGGGAGAGAATAGATGCAGATCAAAGCTGAAGAAATTAGTCAAATTATCAAAGACCAGATTGGTGAGTTTGAAACCAGTGTCGACCTGAACGAGACCGGTACCGTCATATCAGTTGGTGATGGTATTGCTCGTGTTTATGGTGTTATGAACTGCATGGCCATGGAACTGCTCGAATTCAGAGACGGGGTCATGGGGCTGGCGCTGAACCTTGAGGAAGACAACGTTGGTGTGGCGGTACTCGGTAGTGTCAACAAAATCAAGGAAGGTGATATTGTAAAACGCACCGGACGTATTGCTGAAGTTCCTGTCGGCCCGGAAATGGAAGGACGTGTTGTCGACGGTATCGGCTTTCCAATTGACGGCCAGGGAGCAATTAATGCCAAATTGTCCTCAAAGATAGAGGTACTTGCCCCGGGTGTTATTGCCCGTAAAGGTGTGCACGAGCCCTGTTACACCGGTGCCAAGGCTGTCGACGCCATGACTCCGGTTGGAAAGGGACAGCGTGAATTAATAATTGGTGATCGCCAGATTGGCAAGACCTCGCTCTGTGTTGACGCAATTATCGCTCAGAAAGAAACCGACGTTCATTGTATCTACGTTGCCGTTGGCCAGAAGAAATCAACGGTCGCCCTCGTCGTTGAGGCGCTTCGCAAGCATGGTGCAATGGAATATACCACAGTCGTCTCCGCCTGTGCCTCTGATCCCGCACCGATGCAGTACATTGCTCCTTTCGCCGGTTGCGCCATGGGAGAGTATTTCAGGGACAACGGACAGCATGCCCTGATCATTTATGACGATCTTTCCAAGCAGGCGGTTGCCTACCGTGAACTGTCACTGCTGCTTCGTCGCCCACCGGGACGTGAAGCCTACCCTGGCGACATTTTCTTTAACCACTCCCGTCTTCTCGAGCGTGCCTCAAAAGTCAATGATGAGCTCGGTGCCGGTTCACTGACTGCCCTGCCGATCATTGAGACCCAGGCCGGTGATGTTTCGGCGTTTATTCCGACCAACGTAATCTCAATTACCGACGGCCAGGTTTACCTTGAGCCCAACCTGTTCTTCTCCGGTGTTCGCCCGGCGATCAACGTTGGACTCTCTGTATCCCGTGTTGGTGGTGCCGCCCAGGTTAAAGCCATGAAGCAGGTTGCCGGTACACTTCGTCTTGACCTTGCACAGTATCGTGAGCTTGCAGCGTTTGCAGCCTTTGGTTCGGATCTTGATGTTGCCACGCAGGCCCAGCTGACCAGGGGTGAGAGGCTTGTTGAGATTCTCAAGCAGCCCCAGTATCTGCCACTGCCAATGGAAAAGCAGGTTACAATTCTCTTTGCGGGCACAAACGGTTATCTCGATGCGCTGCCCATAGAAACGCTGGCTGATTATGAATCAGAAATGTATTCATATATCGAGTCAAATGATCCTTCGATTTTCTCTGATCTCAAGGAGAAGGAAGAGTTTACCGATGAACTCAAGGATAAGGTGAATAAAGCACTGACCAGCTTTGGTGAAACGTTCAAGGCAACGAAAGGTCTTAACTAATTTAGGGAAGGTCCAGATATGCCGAGCTTAAAAGAAGTTCAAAATAAGATCGTCGGTGTCAAAAAGACACAACAGATTACCAAAGCCATGAATATGGTAGCTTCCGCAAAATTGCGGGGCGCCCAGGAGAAGATGGAGTCCTTTCGTCCATACACCTCCAAGTTCAATGATGCTATGTCGAATCTGTCAGGCGGATCTAATACAGACAGCTTTCCGCTCATGGAAAACAGGGAGATAAAGACAGTCGAGATTGTCGTTATCACCTCCGATCGCGGTCTGTGTGGTTCCTTCAACTCAAATATCATTAAACTCGCAAATAAAAAGACGAGACAATATGAGTCTGAAGGAAAGAAGGTAAGTTTTGTCTGTGTAGGAAAGAAAGGGAACCAGATTCTCAGAAAAACAGGTAAGGTTCGCAAAGTATACGATGACATCATGGGAAGTTTTCAGATGTTTAATGCCCGCGAAATTGCAACAGAAGTATCGGAAAATTTCTTAAACGGTGGTGCAGATAAAGTTGAAGTCCTTTTTGGTGAATTCAGGTCGATCGCAGTTCAGGCCCCTGCCCAGAAGGATTTTCTCCCCGTTCAGCCGTTAGAGCCTGCAGAGGGTGAGGAAGTCCAGAAAATTTCTGGTGAATATATTTACGAACCGTCCACAGAAGAAATCATGGATGTCCTTCAGCCACTCTACCTCAATGTCATGATCTATCATGCAATGCTTGAGGTTGGTGCAAGTGAGCATGCTGCTCGAATGACAGCCATGGATAACGCCACCAACGCCTGTAAAGATATCGTTGAAAATTTAACTATTGTATACAATAAGGCTCGCCAGGCCGCTATTACATCAGAATTGATGGATATTGTTGGCGGTGCCGAAGCCCTTAAATAATGTAATCAGACTTTAAGGATAATCTCAGACTTATAGGAGGGGTTAGGCCCGATGAGTGAGCAGAGAGTAGGAAAAGTTTTACAGGTTATTGGACCTGTCGTTGATGTTGAATTTGATGCAGGAAATCTGCCGTTTATCATGAGTGCGCTCATGATAAACAATCCTGCAATTTCAGATAAACCAGACAACCTGGTTATCGAGGTAGCACAGCACCTTGGTGATAACGTTTGTCGCTGCATTGCCATGGACCAGACCGATGGTCTTGTCCGGGGCATGGAAGTACGTGATAGCGAGCTGCCGATTACCATCCCGGTTGGTCAGGCAGCACTGGGACGTATCATGAATGTGGTTGGCCGTCCGGTTGACGGATTGGGACCGATTGATTCTCCTCATTCGCTGCCGATTCACAGAGATGCGCCCGCTTTTACCGACCTGGACACCGAGGTACGTGTACTGGTGACCGGTATCAAGGTTATTGACCTGCTGGTGCCGTTCCCGCTTGGTGGTAAAATGGGACTCTTTGGTGGTGCCGGTTGTGGTAAGACCGTTATCATGATGGAGATGGTAAACAATATCGCCATGCATCATGGTGGTATTTCAGTTTTCTGTGGTGTTGGAGAGCGTACCCGCGAGGGTAATGATCTCTACCACGAGATGAAAGATTCAGGCGTACTGCCGAAAGCAGCGCTCGTTTACGGACAGATGACGGAACCTCCGGGAGCCCGTGCTCGTGTTGGTCTCACCGGCCTTACCGCTGCTGAGTATTTCCGTGATGAGGAAGGACAGGACGTTCTTTTCTTCGTCGATAATATCTTCCGGTTCACCCAGGCAGGTTCTGAGGTTTCCGCCCTTCTCGGTCGAATTCCTTCTGCTGTTGGTTACCAGCCGACACTGGCTACTGACCTTGGTGCGCTTCAGGAACGTATTACCTCCACGAATAAAGGATCAATCACCGCTGTACAGTGTGTTTATGTACCTGCCGATGACTTGACCGATCCTGCACCTGCGACTACCTTTGCCCATCTCGACGGAACGGTTGTTCTCTCCCGACAGATTTCGGAGCTTGGTATCTATCCCGCTGTTGATCCGCTTGATTCAACATCCAGGATTCTCGATCCCAACGTTATCGGTGAGGAGCATTACCTGGTGGCCCGTGGTGTCCAGGTGTCATTGCAGAAGTATAAAGACCTTCAGGATATTATAGCCATTCTTGGTATGGATGAGCTTTCGGAAGAGGATCAAATGCTCGTATCCCGTGCACGAAAGATCCAGAGATATCTGTCGCAGCCCTTTACCGTTGCGGAGGTTTTCACTGGTATGGCTGGAAAGTTCGTCAAGGTTGAAGATACCGTCCAGGGCTTTAAAGAAATCCTTGAAGGTAAGCATGACGACCTCCCAGAAAGTGCGTTTTATATGGTTGGCTCCATAGACGAGGCTGTTGAGAAAGCAGCAGCAGCCAAGAGCAAATAATCCAGCTGACGAGAGGTAATATCAATGGCACAGCAGATAGCATTGGAAGTAGTTACTCCAACCGGTGCAGTGGTCAACGAGAATGTTGACATTGTAAATGCACCAGGGTATGGAGGTGACTTCGGTGTTCTGGCCAATCATGCCCCGTTCCTCTCAACTATCAAGATAGGTATTTTGTCATATGAAACCGGCAAAAAACGCGAGAGTCTGATGATCAGCGGCGGTTTTTGTGAAGTATCCAATAATAAAATAACCTTTCTGGTAGAGAGCGCGGAGTTTGGTAGCCAGATTGATGTAGAACGGGCCATGAAGGCCAAAGAACGAGCAGAAAAGAGACTGACAAAGGCCCAATCGCATGATGAGTCGGTTAATGTTATGCGAGCCGAAGCTGCTCTTCAACGATCACTTGTTCGATTAAAAGCATCAAAAATTAAATAGAATTAGAAGTTTTTTGATTCAAAAGGGGTGTTTCCTGGATTTCCAGGGAACACTCCTTTTTTTGTTTGAGCCTGATAACGTCTCCCTGAAAAAGGAATGCGCATATTAGCTGCCCCCCGTTTGGTGCCGCCGAGCAAAGGGAATCTGATGGACAACTGAGTGATGATAATAGCAAACAGGTACTCGTTTACCGGAAGAACCATATTTCACGAACTGAGGTGGTCTGCCAACCGAGGAATGCCTCTCGCAAAAGAGACGAAGAATGGCGGGCCTATATGACTCGTGAAATAGTGAGGCTACAGCTGAGCAGTGTTGGCGTTGACATATTCCAGTATGCCTTGTGATATCTCAGCTGTCATTTTATCAATAAAGGTGTCATCTCCAAGAAGCCGGGCATCCTCAGGGTTGGAGATGAAGGCAAGCTCGATAAGGATGGCAGGCATGCCGGCACCGATTAGAACATAGAATGGTGCCTGCTTTACTCCCATGTCTTTGACGGTATAGGGAGTGTCGAGTCCATTGGCGATGGAATTATGCACCTGCTGGGCAAGCCTGGAGGATTCATTGATCTTCGAATTCTGCATGATATCTGAAAGAATATCCTCAAGATCACTCATTTGATGTGCAGACGTAGCATTTTCTCGAGCGGCCACCCGCATGGCTTCATCATTTGTACTGAGGTTGAGGAAATAGGTTTCAAAGCCCTTTACCTTCGGCGACGGGTGGGCGTTGATATGCAGTGATATGAAAAGGTCGGCATCATTTGTGTTTGCTATTGCAGTGCGTTCTTCTAGGGAGAGGAAGGTATCGCTGTCCCTGGTCAGTATCACGTCTGCATTCATGTCCTTTTTCAGGTGATGGGATAGGTTCTTAGCAACTTTCAGGACAATATCTTTTTCTTTCAGACCGAAGGCCAGGGCGCCAGGGTCTTTGCCGCCATGACCGGGATCGATGACGATCTTTCCGACCCCGAGTCCAAGCTGCTGGGCAAGTGATATCCTGGAGTTGACAGGCTGGTCCTGCCTGTCATTGTATCCCAGATTATTATCATTATTTTTTTCAGCGACATGAGTTTTCTTTTTATCATTCAGGACAATAACGGTAAGGACTTTTTTATCTTCATTTCCAATGCCTGAGTTATCAGGAGGGGAAGGTTCAAGCTGGTTTTGGCCTGGCATCTGCGTATCAGAGCCGGTTGCTGTACCTCTTGAATTTGGACTCAGTGATAAATGATCAGGCGATTGTTTCCGGGCAATAGCCAGAGATCTCAGCGGTTTTTTATTTTCTCCCCTGACATCAATTACCACCCGAAACGGGTCGGGCAGACTGAATATCTTGTAACTCGAGATAGATTCAATATCAAGAACCACCCGCACGGTATCGGTTGTGTACTGACCGGTTCTGACCCGTTGTAACAGGCCGTCCTCGATGGGCACGGGCGACCTGAAACGCGGTTCTATATAGCTTTCCAGAAAGTCAATATAGAGCCTGCGGGGCTGCTTACCGATTTCTTCGAGAAGCTCTTCGCGGTATGTTACCGGACCAGATGTTTTAATGACAACACGGGTATAGTCGTTAGAAGACCAGTACTTAACCGGCAACACGTTTGTCAATTTCATCAATTGGGAATTACCGACCATAACGGTTGGCAACGGAATATCGAAATCTTTGGTCAGGATTTTCAGCTTTGTCTCAGCCTGGGCGTGCATGTCACCGCCTTGATATTCCGAGACAATTTTTCCAAACGATTTTGCCGCTCTTCTGGGGTCATTTACTTCTTCGAGAAGGATGATTCCCACAGCATAATACGCATCGTCAGCGAATCGATGCCCGGGAAAAAGGGAGCCGACATCGCGGTAATAGGAGATAGATTCTCCAAGGTCGATACCTTTGCCGAAGGCTTTATACATATCAAAATAGAGACGGCCGAGCATAAATAGACAGGCGGGTGCATAGTCCGATTTTGGTTCAGCAAGATAAATACGGCGGAAGTTCCCGGCTCCCTTGAGCCAGTTATCTCGTGATGCCGCCAGCTTGGCATTGGTCTTGAGTTGATTATAAAAGAATTTTGCCTGCTGGTAGTGGGTATTGAGTTCAGCTTTATCGTTATATTGACTCTGCCCGGCTGCAGAACAGAGGTTGGCAAAGGTAAACGTCAGAAAAATCAGAGATGAAAATATGATGAGGATATGTTTTTTCATCGGGCAAATAGCAATGAGACCATGATTGAGGCTGGTGTTGAAGTCAATATACAAATGGCGGAGGCCTCATAAAACAAAAGGTTATAATTGGGCTGACTATACATAATTGTGGCTAATATCGCAAAAAAAAAGCTGATGTTCGATCATACGCCACTATTGTCGCCTGCAGTTGCCGGTTTTCATTTGACCAGATCTTCGAGGCGATACAAAAAATCAAGGGCCTGGCGGGGAGTCATGTCGTCGATGCTGGTGGACTCCAGAAGGTCTATTATCGGGTGTGACGGTGGTGGAAAAAGGGAAAGCTGGCTCGGGCTGTTGGAAACGCTTCTATGATCACTCCTGCTCTTTAGATTCTTACTACTGTTAGCCTGCTGATAGTCGAGTTCGCCCCGTTCAATTTTCCTGAGAATTTCCTCGGCCCGTTTGACGACCTGGTCCGGGACACCGGCAAGGGCGGCAACCTGTATGCCGTAACTTCGATTTGTTCCCCCCTCAACCAGTTTGTGCAGAAAAATTATTGTGTCGTTCCATTCCTTGACGGCAACAGAGTAGTTTTGTACGCGAACCTCATTTCGGGCCAGATCGGTAAGTTCATGATAGTGAGTTGCAAACATCGTTTTTATGCCGATGCCGTTTTTAGAGACCAGTGCTTCGGCAACAGCCCAGGCAATTGACAAGCCGTCAAAGGTTGAGGTGCCTCTGCCTATTTCATCAAGGATGACCAGGCTTTTGGTGGTTGCATTATTGAGTATGTTGGCCGTTTCACTCATTTCGACCATAAAGGTTGATTGACCGCGACGAAGATCATCCATGGCACCCACCCTGGTAAAGATACGGTCTACGATGCCGATTGAGGCCTGATTTGCCGGCACAAAACTACCCATCTGGGCCATCAGCACAATTAATGCGGTCTGCCTGAGGATCGTTGATTTTCCGGCCATGTTTGGGCCGGTAATGATCAAGACCTGTTTTTGGGTCTGATCAAGGGCAATGTCGTTTGGTACAAATTTCCCCGAAGGCAGTGCCTTTTCAATGACGGGATGTCTCCCTTCAGTGATGGTAATTGTTTCATCATTGGTGATCTGGGGCTGTGAATAATGATACTGCCTGGCGATTTCCGCAAAACAGCAGAAAACATCTACCTGGGCGATGAGCTGGGCTGATTTGATCAGGCGTGAACTGTGTTCAGCAATAATTTTCCTGATATGGGTAAAAAGCTGATACTCAAGTTCGAGTCTGCGGTCCTGGGCACTGAGCACCTTGCTCTCAAACTCTTTGAGTTCAGGAGTGATAAAGCGCTCGGCGTTGACCAGGGTCTGTTTTCTGATGTAATGGTCAGGAACCTTGTGGCTGTTGATTTTACTGACTTCTATGAAATACCCGAAAACCTTATTGTAGCCGATTTTCAGTTTGGGAATTGCTGTTTTCTGCCGTTCCTGCTGTTCAAGTTTGAGGATAAGCTGTTTACCATCACGCAGCAGGGAGACAATCTCATCCAGCTCCTCATTATATCCCCGTCTAATCAGGTTGCCATCCCGCAGTGTGATCGGAGGATCATCGGCGATGGCCGAAGCAAGCAGGTCGTGAAGATCAGTCAAGGGATCAAATTCAGCACATATTTCCTGAATTTTTTTGTTTTCGCACTCAGCCAGAAGTTGATGTATTTCCGGAAGCTTGGCAAACGATTGTTTGAGTGCAACTGCGTCACGGCCATTGCCATGACCGAGGACCATTCGGCTGTTGAGTCGCTCGAGATCGTAAATCGAGGTCAGTGCTTCTCTTAATTTCTTACGGGTTTTGCTGTACTTGTGCAGATATCCGACAGCCTTGAGACGCGCTTTAATACGTTTGATATTTTGCAGAGGAAACAGCAAATTGTGTTTCAACAGCCTGGCACCCATAGGCGTGCAGGTTTTGTCCAGCACAGAAAGCAGCGATCCTTCCCGTTTACTGCCTATCAGCGTCTGGGTGAGCTCAAGATTTCTTCTGGATGAGTCGTCAATAAGCAGGATCGCATGGAGATCTATCGGCTTGAGCCTTTCAATATGGCTGAGATCCGCTTTCTGGGTCTCGATCACATAATCGAGCAGTGCCCCGGCGGCTATAATGCCTGAGTGATAGCCCCTGCAGCCAAAGCCATCAAGGCTGATCACCCCAAAATGATCGGTCAGTATCTCAACCGCGCTGTCGAGGTGGAAAATGTGTGAAGGCCTGCTGGTGATACAAATTTCTGAAAGATTAATTTCGATAGCCTTCAAGAGAGGCAGAAGCGTTTGATAATCTGACTCATTGATAAGAATCTCGGCAGGGTTCATCCGGGATAGCTGGTCGAGGATCTGTTCTGGAACATCGCTGCTTTCGACAAATTCTCCGGTACTGAAATCGCCGGTACTCAGGTCAAGAAAACTGATGCCCCAGGTTATTTTATTACCCTCTGCCAATCGATAAATACCACTGACATAACTGTTTTCTTTTTCATCCAGCAGTTGATCATCGGTGACGACACCCGGTGAAATTACCCGGATGACCTCGCGCTTGACAATTCCTTTTGCTTCGGCAGGATTTTCGACCTGCTCACAGATTGCCACACGTTTTCCGGCCTGAACCATTTTGGCAATGTATGTTTGAGCAGCATGATAGGGCACACCGCACATCGGGACCCGGTTGGCATCGTTCTTGCTGTTGCGTGACGTCAGGGTAATGGAAAGGATTTTCGAAGCGATTTGAGCATCTTCAAAAAACATTTCATAAAAATCGCCCATTCGATAAAACAGGATGGTATCTTTGTGCTGGTCTTTAATCTCAAGGTATTGCTTGAGCATCGGGGTGAGTTTTAAGGGTGCGGTCATGTCAGCTGTCTTGGTTTCGTCTATGATTGAAATTCTGGAAGAAGTTTGTCAAAGCTTGTTTCTATGTGTTCGGGGATGGTCCTGACATCAGCGAGGACACTAATAAAATTATGATCACCCTGCCAGCGGGGGACGATGTGAAAATGCAGATGATCGCTGATGCCTGCTCCGGCCTCACTGCCGATATTGACACCGATATTGAAACCGTCCGGGTTCAGGTGTGCTCTGAGGATTGCCGTTGCCCTGCTGACCAGTTCCATGAGCGGTCCTGTCTGGGCCGGAGTGAGTTCGGTAATGCAGCTGACATGTTCTGTCGGTGCCACCAGTAAATGACCGTTGCTATAGGGAAAACGGTTCATGAGGCAGAGCGCATGACGGTCTCGATAAAGCAGCAAATGCTGTTTCGAATGCTTCCCGGATCCGGGCGGTTCGAAGAGGCATCCTGGGGGTGATTTCGTCTTGCCAAGTACATGTTCAATGCGCCATGGGGTCCATAATGGTTTCATTTTGATTGCGGCAGGGAGTGAAGGGTTGCAGTAAGCCCGTTTTCTGAGGTTTCAAGTATTGCATAGGTACCGGGGTTACCAAAGCGTCCTGTACTGGAAAAACTGCCGGGATTTATGAACAGGATCTTGCCGACACGATGACGCACCGGCTGGTGGGTATGACCGTAAATGATACAGTCTGCATCAAAGAATCGATCGAACAACCCTTCCTCAACCGTGGTCCGCATGCCTGCGCCGTGGCAGATAGTTATGACGTAGCCGTCAATGGAAATAGATCTGGATTCGGGAAAACGTTTTTTAACAGGCTGGCTGCACATGTTGCCATGAACAGCGTAGAGCGTTTTTCCTGAAAAAGCCTCCAACACCTCGAGATCTGTGATATCGCCTGCATGAACGATGATTTTGCAGTCCTGAAAAGCCAGATCGACATGCCGCTTAAAGGTATCACTGCAACCCGTCAGGTGTGTGTCTGAGATGATTCCAACTTTATTTGCCATAATGTACCAGTAGAATAGCCGTTTATTATACTAGGATTGAGTGGTTATGCTTCAAAAAACAGGCATGATATGAGGATTATAATGGTGAATTTCATGCAGGCAAGCCGCAACTCCCAGGGTATGTACTTTTTTGCGGTTGCCAAACAGAGCACCAGCTGGGTATACTTACAAATTACACAAAATAAAATAAGACTGTTGTTCCGGTGACTGTTTTGATGTCTTCCGGTTCGTTCGGTCTTGTAGAGGAGATAGCAAATGTTCAGTGCGTCAAATTTACGAAAAGGGTTGAAGTTACAAATTGACGGAGAACCTTATGTCATTATTGAATTCGAGTTTTCCAAGCCGGGTAAAGGGCAGGCGCTGTATCGCTGCAAAATGCGGAATATGATCACCGGCAACCAGCTTGTAAATACCTATCGCTCAAATGACAAGTTTGAAAAGGCCGATCTGGAAGAGAGAAACATGCAATATCTCTATAACCAGGGTAACGAATATCATTTTATGGATACCGAGAATTACGAGCAGCTTTTCCTTAACCGGGAACAGCTCGGCGACAATATCAATTACCTGATGGATAATATGGAGGTCCAGGTATTGTTCTTTGGGACACGGCCAATTGATGTTTCTCTGCCGATTTTTGTTAACCTGACCGTGACCCAGGCCGATCCATGGGCGCGTGGTGATACCTCGGGTACCGATACCAAACCAATCACCGTTGAAACCGGATACCAGCTCCAGGTTCCTCCGTTTGTGGAAGAGGGCGATAAAATCCAGATTGATACCCGCACCGGGGCATACGTCACCCGGGTCAAAGAGTAGCAGCTATGCTTGACCTTGAGGGGCTGCACCTTCGTGCAGCCCTTTTTCGTTCTATCCGTAATTTCTTTGCAAGACAGCATTTTCTTGAAGTTGACACCCCGCTGCGCCAGCCGGTGATGATCCCCGAAAGCAACATTGAACCGATCTCGGCCGAGTCCTGTTTCCTCCAGACATCGCCAGAGCAATGTATGAAGCGTCTTCTGGCGCACGGTGCTGAACGAATATTCCAACTCTCTCCCTGTTTCAGGAAAGGCGAGTTGGGACGTAAACATCTTGAAGAGTTCACCATGCTTGAATGGTATCGGGCGGGATCTGATTACCAAGACTTGATGGATGATTGTCAGAATCTGGTACGCTACGTCACCCATGATCTTTCAGCGCAGAAGAAATTTCAACCGATTCTTGTTCAGTCCTGTCTGCAGGAGATGGATCTTCAGCAGCAATGGCCACGGATGACTGTTAACGAGGCATTCACAGCGTTTTGTACCATGTCTGCGGACGACGCACTGTCAGAAAACATGTTCGATGAAATGATGGTCGAATATATCGAGCCTCAGCTCGGCACCCGTTGCCCGCTCTTTCTCTATGATTACCCGGTCCAGTGCGGTTCACTGGCACGGAGGAAAGAGGGAGATCCGGCCGTGGTTGAGCGTTTTGAGATGTATATAAACGGGCTGGAGCTGGCCAATGGGTTCAGTGAGCTTACCGATGTGGAGGAGCAGCGGCTCCGTTTTGAAAAAGAAAAAACCGAGATTAAAGCGACGTCTGGCCGGGATATGCAGATGCCGGAGCGCTTTCTCGAAGATCTGGCACTCATTGACAGTGCGGCCGGTATTGCACTCGGGGTAGATCGCCTGCTCATGATCATCATGTCCCGGGACTCAATCGACGATGTTGTTTCGTTCTCTCCAGGTGACTGGTAGCAGGGTGCTGAGGTAATCAATGGGATGAAACCAGAGGGCAGCTAATCTGTACGTTTTATAATAGGTCTGAGAGAATCGTGAGGGAAACATGAACTCAATTGAAGTAAAAAAATATTACCACACCGGTATTGCCGTGGCCGACGTTGACTGGACTGTCACCTTCTTACGTGACATTCTCGGATTTGAACTCCTTGATAAATCCTCCCGGGAGCCTGGAAACCAGGAATTTGTTACCGGTGTCACCGGTATCGAAGTGGTGATCGCCTACATGAGGATCCATGATCAGCTCTTCGAGATTTCACAATATGGCGGCAGGGCAGAGCTTAATCACCACCGGCCGCGAATGGTTGATGTCGGGCATTATCATCTCTGCCTGATGGTCGATGATGTCGATTTGGCGGTGCAAAGATGTTTGGCCTATGATGATGGAATAACGACGCTCTCTCCAACCCCGTTGATTGTTGACAGCGGACCGAATAAGGGCAACAAGGTAATTGTTGTCGTCCTGCCGGATGGGATGATGATCGAGTTTACCAATACCCGCAATTAGTTAATGAAATAAAGGAAAGATCATGTTTGTCGTAACCGTTGATTTTTTAATAAAGCAGGATCATGTCTCCTCGTTTATGGAGGCAATGAAAAAGCAGGCCTATAACTCACTGCATCATGAAGAGGGGTGCCTGCAGTTTGATGTCTGCCAGGACCCTGATGATAAAAGAAGGATTTTTCTCTACGAAGTTTATAAAGACAAAGATGCCTTTGATGTGCACTTGAAAACAGATCATTTCCATGAATTCAATAAAACGGTCAGCCCCTGGACAGACTCAAAAAGTGACCAGAGATGGGAGCGGATAGCCAGCTGACAACATATTAGCTATATCAATCGAGACCCAATCTTGCATGCTATGAGTATAACTTTCTACAAGATGGTGCAGTTTTCGTCATGATTTTCGATCCAAAGATTAAACAGGAATAGTGTCAACCTGACATATTTACTACCAAGACGGAGGCTTTCTGGAAGAATCATAATATTCACAGCTAAGAGAATGATTAACGACTGTACCTTCATAGGGAAAAATCTAAATCTTCAGTTTTACATAAAATCTTGAGATTGTCAGGTGATAGCTCTTGAGAGAGGACCACTTTATCGTCTTGAGTTGATCTGGAGGGTTAGATCAGTTAGTATTCTTTTAATCCTTGTATTAAGGGAACTTGTCTTTCTTTCGGGAGCGCTAAAATATTAACCCCTTAATACTCAACGACGTTAACTGCCTTTTAAGTAAGCAAAATGCATTTTATTAGCAGCAGATTTTGGGAATCTCTAAAAGATTCGATTTTTACCCCAAAAGCAGGCGGCGTAGACGCCAAAATAAACGAGGTTAAGCAGCGCCTGCCGATTCCAGTTTTTTGGTTATTAGGTAAAACGCAATCAGGTAAGACTTCCTTGATACGGGCACTGACCTTTAGTGATGCTGCTGAAATTGGCAATGGTTTTCAGGCCTGCACAAGAAGGTCGCGGTTTTATGATTTTCCATCGGCGAGCCATCCAATACTGCGGTTTCTCGACACCCGAGGTTTAGGTGAAACAGAGTACAATCCGAGTGAAGATTTAGCCTGGTGTGCCAATCAGGCGCATTTGTTGATAGTTGTGATGCGGGCTTTGGATATGAACCAAGCGGAAGTGGTTGCAGCCGTTTTTACTATTCATAAGCAACATCCGGAATGGCCTATCATTGTGGTACAAACCACTTTGCACGAAGGATATCCCTCCGCTGATACTGAACACATTCAACCCTATCCTTATCAACAATTACCGTTTGCGCCGCAAGTGCCGCATGCCTTAGCACAAGCTTTGCTGTATCAACGCGACTGGTTCAAATCATTGTCAGTTCATTTTGTGCCCATTGACTTCACGCTGCCCGAGGATGGCTACGAGCCTAATGATTATGGTTTAAATGCCTTATGGGACACCATGGAAACTGTGTTGCCGCTAGGTATGATAGGCCTATTGCGGGGTACTGAGCAGCACAAAGAATTGCTGGATTTTCACGCCCAACAAGCCCACCCGCATATCATTGGTTACGCTCTTCTTAATATTGGGCTGGGGGCGATACCGCTGGCTGGGCTGCCCTTGGTGATGGCCGTGCAAGCCAAATTGTTCCACAGTATTGCATCAATTTATGGCCTGGAACTGACGGGCACTCTTTATGCAGAATTTGCTGCATTAATGGGCACAAGTGTAGGAATAGGGCTATTAGGGCGAGAACTGTTAAAACTTGTCCCTGTGTACGGCTGGGCGGTGGCGGGTGCTGGTTCGGGAGCAATGACGTATGCGCT
>RCNC010000098.1_pt1 | contig 54337 bp, 50 predicted proteins | sample 2041301 | NCBI WGS metagenome assembly RCNC01 (sample SAMN09708231, study PRJNA481090) | Marine sediment metagenome, whole genome shotgun sequencing project. | biome: marine sediment; feature: ocean; material: sediment; isolation source: Sewage treatment plant 13A marine sediment (STP13A) ...
AGAGAGATATCCCAAATCTCTTCCCAGCGCATCTCCTTGATATCTTTACGATGCAGTTCCAGATTTATCTTCTCCCGCAAATGATTCTGCTCAACAAAAAGTTCGTAGGCGCTGGTTCCAACGCAGATTGGGCGAGCCACTGGCAGCCCTGCAAGGTAGAGCCTAAAAAGCGCCCTGGCTTTTCCACCGATGAGGGCTCCGATATCCCCATTGGATTTTTCCAGGAGATCAGGTGAATAAATCATATCCATCTCGAACACTGTATTCCATGACATTTTGAAAACGGGAAACCAGCAGATAATGACCGACCAGTATTTTCATAAAAGCAGTTGAGGGTGAATCCAGAAAATGCTCAAGGTACGGGTGCCGCTCCAGATAGAGCTGCTGGTAGGTGGATCGCTCACGGGCTTCAACAACAACTGCTTCTCCCAAAACAGTAAGAGCCATGGCCGAGTGGAAATCATCTTCTCTGTTTGAGCGATTGTCAACAAGCAGTGACACCCTGCGTTCCTGCAGTATGTTTTGATGCTTGCGAGTAGTTCTTCCGGTAGCAACCACGAACTCTTTCAAGTCCCCTGTGTAGGCAAAGGCCATTAGGCTCGTATAGGGCTGACCATTTCTTTGAGTTGACAATGCGGCTAATTTTTGTTTTTCAAGCAGGTTTCTAATTTTCTCTGGAATCTCAAGTTCTGATCTGGTCATATTTAGATCTTCTCTGTAATAGTGATGAATTCAGCTGCTCTTCATTACAACCGGCTAAACTGTTCGGGCTGGTATACTCATATTTACATAAGCCACGACCGCGCTGGGGGAAACAGCTACCCGATAGAGTAATATGCACCCGTTATTTGTTTCTTCATAATCGTATGTCAATTTCAGGAGCTGCTTTTTCCACAAGGCTTGATGGCTTGCTGCAGGTTGAATAATAATCACAATCGGGCCTTGTGCAATTTATTGACCATCCCAAAGAATGCTCACTTTACTGAACCCAGTTTGATGGTTACAAGTTGCTGTTCTCAAACAATTCGTGATGGCATGGTCCATCGTAGGCAATAAATTCAAGCAGAGTACTGTTATGATGAGCTTTGCCTGGACCTATCTGATTGCTGCCGGAATCTTTGAAATCGGATGGCCGGTTGGCTTAAAAATGGCACAAACACCAGGAAAATCAGTAACAGGTGTCCTGCTGGCTGGAGCCTGTATGCTTGTCAGCGGATTTTTACTGTTTCTTGCCCAGCGTCACATCCCCATAGGGACGGCCTATGCTGTCTGGACCGGAATTGGAGCTGCAGGAACCTTTATTCTTGGGATTTACCTGTATGGTGATCCCGTCGGGCTTATGCGGATATTTGCGGTACTGCTTATCATATCCGGGGTTGTTTTATTAAAGCTTGCTCATTAAGGTTTTGTGAGTACGGCAGTGAGTTGAAGTGTTCGTTTATTATCCAAGAATCAACAAGGAGCAGGTGACAGGATGGAGCAGACAAAAGAACTGGTGATCTTCTCAGATTATATCTGACCCTGGTGTTACTTCATTACCGGGCGTATTGAAAAACTTCAAAGCAGTTATGATATCAGTGTTCGCTGGCGGGCTTTTCCGCTTCACCCGGACACACCAGAAGAAGGGCAACTTCTCGAAGATCTGTTCAGGACAAACTCAGCAGAGATCGACAAAATGGTCGAGAGACTGCGCCTGACTGCCATAGAACTTGATCTGCCCTTTGGTCCCAGAACCAGAACCTACAACAGCAGGCTCGCCCAGGAACTGGGGCTCTGGGCCGAAGATCAAGACCGGGGAACATCCTTTCACATGGCAGCTTTCAGGGCATATTTCGTAGATGGGCTGAACCTTGCAAAACATTCAGCACTGCTCGAACTGGCACAACAAGTCGGTCTTCAGGCAGCCGAGGCAGAAAAAATTCTCACCGAGCGAACCTACGCTGCCAGGGTTGATAAGGATTGGGATGATTCACGTTTTATGGGCATCACCGCTGTTCCCACTTTTGTAATGGGGCAGCACAAACTTACCGGCGCCCAGAGCTATGAGAATTTATCTCAGCTCGTAACACTGTACGGGGCTCTTCCAGGATAAGGATCTGGCGCAGGTGCAAACAGTTCCCGACAAATGCTTAACAACTTTCAACTCTGAGTTGTGCGAAATGGCGGTGTCCATCAGGTGAGCCATGACATCATCTGGCAGGTAATCAGGATGACCACCTCGGAATGATGATGGTTCTTTTCCGGACATAACATGACCTGAAGTGGTTTTCCAGGTGAAACCTAACCGGATTGCATGAACCACATGCCAAGATTCCCACTATCTGATCGTTTCCATCAGATATCGTCCCTGTTAACCAATGATGGGACAAACCCAGCAAGATCTAATAGAAATCTATTATATTGTCAGGGTGAGCGTTCTAAAAATCCCACCCTGACATTCAAGTATTTTATCTATTGATGTGATTCTACATTCTCTTCGGATGCAAAAGGATACTGCATTCCATCGGGCGCTCCATCAGCTATAAGCTGGTAACTATGGATCAACCTGTTGCCAAGCATTCGTGCCAACCTTTTATAAAATCTCATTCCATTTACTGGATCTGCATCGGTGACACTTTGAACAAACTCTTTGGCAAAGATCATGACCATGGATTCCTTAAGACATTCACCTGATGCTGAATACTTTGACATACCGACAAGACCTGACCAGCCAAATGCCTCACCACCATGTTCGACAAGATAGGTTGTCTTGTTCTCTTCACCTATGCTCAGCTTGATACTACCTTTGATCATAATATAGAAAAAATCAGCAGGATCCCCTGCATTGAACAGCTTGTAACCTTCCGGGTGGGTTTTTTTCATTGCCGAGTCTATAAACTCTTTAACGAACTGATTATCTAATCCCCACAATAAATCCGACTGCTTAATATACATAACCTGTCCTCCTATGTTTTGCCCGCCAGATGATTCCAAGGATCTTTGGTATTACGTAAATAAATAAGTATTCATTGCTGTCTTAATAAATCTTGTGTCATCCAGCGGGCTTAATGAAATGGTTATTAATCGGCACAGAAACTACCTGTTGTAATCAGACGGTAAAATGCGTCTGCCAGAAGACCACGCCCAATAAAAAAAGCCGGGCTACCTTTTTACAAGGTAACCCGGCTGTCTATTCAGATCCGTGGCTTTCCGTCCCACCATTTGGCAGGTTTGGCTTTATCCTGTATCAATATTGTTGATCATTGGCATACATATATTATATGAAGCATCGAAATAAAGTCAATTCAGCGGAGCGTGTTTCGCCATTGCTTATATCTCATCGAACATCACCTAACCCTCCCCTCAGACTGAACTGGAGTCTGCCTCCATTGGTGCTAACTTTTACCATCATGACATAATACCACAACGTTACACCATCATTGCTCACTATTCATAGAAAAATTATATGATTCAGGATAGATAGATACAATGTTCCGATTTGACTATTTTTCCCTTCTGGTGAATTGTTATTGAAGTCTGAACGTTTAAAACTATTTATTTCTGGAGAAATTATGCGCTTGAGAATAATTCTGGCAATCACCATCTTCACCATATGCTCTGCCTGTATCACCACTCTTGCAGTGGCCCAGTCCATCAGATTTACAGCCATTCCTGATCAGGACACCGCCAGACTTGAGAACCGTTTTGCTAAAATTGCTGAATATCTGAGCCAGAAAGTAGGGATCCCTTTCACATATGTACCGGTCAAATCATATGGTGGTTCGGTACAGGCCTTTAAAAATGATGAAGTACAGATGGCCTGGTTCGGTGGCCTCTCCGGTGTACAGGCCCGTCTTGCCGTCCAGGGCTCAGAGGCCATTGCCCAGGGCGAGGAAGACCAGCACTTTGTCAGCTATTTTATAGCGCACTCATCCACGGGCCTGCAGGCAGGTGATAAACTGCCTGAGGAAATTGTCGGAAAAACCTTCACCTTCGGCTCCAAGGGCTCAACTTCAGGTCGGTTGATGCCTGAATATTTTCTGAGCCAACAGTTTGGTAAATCACCGTAGGAGCTCTTTTCCACCGTTGGCTTCAGTGGAGACCACTCGAAAACTATCGCTCTTGTACAATCTGGAAGTTATCAACTTGGAGCAGTAAATTTCAAGGTGTGGGAGAAAGAGCTACAGGAAGGCAGGATCGACCCGACAAAGGTAGCTGTGATCTGGAAAACCCCGGAATATCCGGATTACAACTGGACGGTCAGAGGCGATGTGGATGCCAGATACGGACAAGGCACAGTCGCAAAAATCCAGGAGGCTATCCTGGCAATCGATGACCCTGCCCTGCTCGAAACCTTTCCCAGAAAGCGATTCATTACGGCAGACAACTCCCTTTATCAACCGATTCTGAAAACCGGCAAGGCTATAAATATTCTGCGTTAAATCAGAGATATACCCACTCTATGCCAGCGCCTATTCCCAAAAAAAACAGCTCACCACCCGCCTCGCCACCCCTGCTTGAACTGCGTGGAGAAACCATCAGCTACAATGGTTCTACTGCCCTGACAGATATTACCCTGCAAATCTGCGCAGGTGAGAAGGTTGCACTCATCGGGGCAAGCGGCGCTGGCAAAACAACGTTGTTACGCCGACTCTATCAGCTTAAACCCCAGGACTGTGGTTTTATTCACCAGCAGTATGCCCTTGTTTCGCAATTGAGTACGTTTCACAATATCTACATGGGCCGTCTGGATCACCATTCCATTTTTCATAATGTGCGCACCCTGATAAAGCCTGGCAAAATGGAGATCACCGAAATCAGCACTATTGCAGAAACGCTTGGTTTACAAGACAAACTCTGGACAAAAATCGGTGAACTGTCCGGCGGTCAGCAGCAGCGTGTCGGTATTGGCCGGGCACTCTACCGTGGTGGTACTATCCTGATGGCTGATGAGCCGGTATCATCGCTTGATATTGTCCAGGGCAGAGATATTGTCAGGCTGATTACAGATATCGGTCAGACGGTCATTTCTGCCATGCACTATATCGAGCTGTCGCTGGAATTTTTTGACAGGATTATTGGCCTGCGCAACCAGCAGATCCTCTTCGATCTCCCGGCTGGAAACGTTTCAACAGAGCACCTTGAGCAATTATACGGTTAGTACATGCTCAGAACCTCGCTCTATTTTACGGCACTTGCCTTTGCGGCACTGCTGCTTTCCGACATTTCCATATCCACCCTGAATCCCTGGCAGGAGCTCGGTCGTATGGGGTGGGGCATGCTGACACCCGATTTCCGTCTCAATTCAGATCTTTTTCGAGCCCTCTTCAATACCGTCAGTTTCGCGCTGATCGGTATCGGCCTGGCCGTTGCGGGTGGGGCAATCCTTGCACTTTTTTTTGAGTACACAATAGTAAGGCTGTTTTGTGCATTTATCAGAGCAATACACGAACTCTTCTGGGCATTTCTGTTGATGCCATTGCTGGGGCTGAACAGTGTTTGCGGAATCATGGCTATTGCCATCCCCTACGCCGGCATATTTGCCAAGGTTTATGCCGAAATTGCCCAGGAATCAGACAAGCAGCCGGCCGACAGTCTTCCGCCCTCTGTATCCCGACTCAGCAGGTTCCTGTTCACCACTGTGCCTATCATTTATGGTGATTTAAAAAACTACACCTCTTACCGATTCGAGTGTGCCCTTCGTTCAAGCGCGATCCTTGGTTTCATTGGCCTGCCGACACTTGGCTACCACCTGGAGACAGCTTTCAGCGAAGGCATGTTCAGCGAAGCTGCTGCGCTGCTCTACTGCTTCTATCTGTTAATTATTTCACTTAAATACTGGGCGAGGACTCGTTTCATGGCCTTTCCATTGCTCATGGCCCTGATCTTTACCTCGTGGGAGTCTTCGTTCTCCCTTGCAAATATGTCACGCTTTCTAACCTATGACATTCTGCCCTGGCCCATGCGCGAGGCCACTTTCTATGATGGGAGCCAGATTGTTCAATTTTCTTTTTGGCAGGTTATTCTCTGGTTCCGGGAGATTCTTGTAACTCAGGCCTGGCCTGGTATCTGGCACACGTTCCTGCTTACCCAGGTTGCCCTCGTCGGTTCCGGTCTTTTCGCGCTGGCAAGCTTTCCCATGGCCAGCGCACACCTCAGCAACCGGTTTGGTCGAACCACGACCCACCTCGCACTTGTTGTCCTTCGGACAACACCGGAATACATACTGGCTTATACATTTCTGCTGCTCTGGGGACCATCGGTTCTACCGGCGCTCTGTGCCCTGGTCCTGCACAACGGGGCAATTCTTGCCTATCTCAGCACCCGGGATGTTGACACCATGAAACTGCCGTTTGACATGTCTGCCAGCAGGATTAATCGCTATTTCTATGAAATACTGCCGCGCATGTACGGCAAGTTTCTGGCCTTTCTGTTTTATCGGTGGGAAGTCATCATGCGCGAATCAGCCATATTGGGCATACTAGGGCTGCATACGCTTGGTTTCTATATCGACAGTGCGATGAGCCTCGATCATCTGGACACGGCAGTTCTGCTGATTGTGGTCACGGCGCTTGCCAACATGGCAATCGACAGCTGCTCACAGACCATCAGACGTCGGCTGCGAATCTCCACTCAGTTCTACTTCATCAGCTACAGTGGCTGCCGCCAGCCACCCTTAAAGGTTACACCGCTGGCAAATTCCAGTCACTGCCATCCTGATATTCTTCTATTACAGTAATTGAGCGAAATTGGTTAAAGGATGAGACCTGCTGACGAAGAGTGTTCCCCAGAACCCCGATTGCATTATCAATAAGATCTTTGCGGAACCCCGCCTCTGCTAAATCAAAAGTAAACTCTGCTGTAATCAGGCGGGCAATTATCTTTCCAAGCGTAACCCTTGTTCGCTGCAATGAATCTATATCCAGGTGCAGGTCCAGCGTTTGTTTGTAGAGGGTGGCTATTTTCTCTGTCAGGTCAAACTGACTCAAAAAGGTATAAAGATTTGTTTCTTTTTTCTTTTTCATCTCCCTGAGAACTGTGTCGGCTATCTGGCTATACATAACATCGTTAGAACCTTCAAAAATCTGAAACGGTCGACTGTCGGCAACTGCGCGCCCGGCAATCTGGTCTCTTCGATACCCTTGTGCTCCCGTTAACTGTAATAGTGACTGGGCAGCGTCCTGCATCATATCGGTTACGACAGCTTTGGTCGAATTTGCCTGCAACCCAAAAGAAGTAAGATTCTCACTCACACCCGAAACCCGTGAGGTATAGTAGCACATGGCCGAGTTTATGGTATACCAGGCCTGAAGTTGTGAAATTCTATGTTGTACCTGGTCGTACCCCAGCAGGTTTATGCCGCTTACCGAGCGCTGCCTGCAGTGCTTTATGGCTTCATCCAGCATTCGCTTTATAAATCCCAAACCGATACCGGAAAGTCTCAGCCGACTACGATGCAGCAGGTCCATCATCAGTTTGACACCACTTGTCTGGGGAATCAACCGAGATGTGGTTGGAACGCAAACGTCTATCTTGTTCAGTCCATAGGGGATTAGAAAGAGGCCCAGTTTGTGGTAATACTCTTCCACTTCAATTTTTTGCCCGGGCCGTGCTTTTTCAACAATGAACAAATTGATATCACGCGAAAGGCTTTTGTTTTTTTTCTCTTTGCGGGCAGTGACCAGCCAAAAATCAGCCAACCCTGTCAATCCGCCCCAATGCTTCGAGCCTTTCAGCGAGAAACAGTTATCAGATTCGTTAAAGGAAGTCTGCATGCCAAGCGCATCTGTACCGAAATCCGGCTCAGTTATCATTAATCCACCCAGAGATACAGTATCGAGAAACGATTTAAAGATACGGCGCCTGGCTTCGTCCTGCCCATATTTACCAACCGGCTCAAGAAACAGGGAACCACTTATCCCCATCATTAAACCGACAGCAATAGACTCGTAAGCTGTCGCCTCCAGCAAAGAAAGACAATCGGAGGGCTTATCACCACGCCCTCCATATTCAGTGGGGATAAAAATTGAAAGGGGGTTTGGGGCTAAAATTTTATTTAAAAGATTTCGAGGCAAACCCTCCATGTGATTAACCGTCTCAATCTCCGGAAAGCGGGTGAGATTGTCTCTGAGATCTTTCTGAAATTCGGCAATAAACGTTTCGTTATCTAAGTGGTTCATATGGTAATTCAATTCTTCTTGGGAGTAGAATGGATGTGCGTTTGTTACAAGTTACAATAAGAAATCAATATTCAGGGATTCAAATTTAATACTAGTACTCTTCAGAAATATTGCAAATAGAGGATTGAAATCCAGGGCTGCACGGAAGAGGTCGGAGGAAAAACCGTCGGAATATCAGGCGAACAGGGGATCACTCAAGACTTCTCTATGATCCGGGTTCAAAGGAAACAACTCTATTCCCAGACACCCCCGGAACGCTGATTCATTTATCGCCTTTATGATATTGGGGAAGTTTATCTCACCGGTCCCGATCTCATGCCTTCCAGGGACATCAGCCATATGAAAATGAGCAATATGATCGATATGATTCCTGATATTTTGTATCAGGTCTCCTTCCATAATCTGCTGGTGATAAATATCAAATAGCATTTTAACATTGGGGGAGTTTACCGCCTTCAATACCTCAACGGTCTCAGCCGATGAATAGAGAAAGTAACCTTTATGATCATAGCGCGTATTTAACGGCTCAACGGCCAGAATGATATCTGTTCCCTCTAAAAGTCCTGCTGATGACTTCAGGCCGTCGATCAGACTATCAAGCTGTTCCTCTCTTGATACACCTGGCATTTCATCACCGACCTGGGAGATGATGATCCTGGTATTGGTTTTATTTACATTTTCGATGGTTTCTCCAAGGCCATCGATGTACTGCTCCCTAAAGGTTTTATCCACCAACGAAATAAATTTTGTACAGTAGGCGACAGGCTGAATTTCTAATCTTTGACTGACCTCAACAATCTCATCCAGGTTTTTATCCCACCATGTCCAGAACTCATAATGTCTATAGCCTAGTGAGCTGACAGCCTCGAGCCGTTCTGTAAACGGCAGGTTCTGGAAGAATATGTCAAGGCATGGTGAAAAGTTCATGGTAGCCGCCTGTTTCTATAAATGAGACTCTTGGAGTGCCTGCATTAGCCCTCCCGCCTCTTTATGGTAATACTTCATCAGTGTCTGTGCAATTGAGCCGTTTAAAATACTTGGTAAATGAGCGACTAACATGTTAATACCAATGATTATTTAAACCGTCCGGCAGGTCACCCACAGTATTGAAGGAATAATATGGGACTATTGATCTTTTATATCTGTTTAGCGCTTGGTGTTTCATTTCTCTGCTCAATAATGGAGGCTGTTCTGCTTTCCATTTCACCGTCTTTCGTCGCTCAGCAGGAGCAGGAGCAACCAAAGCTTGGCGCAAAACTCAAGAACTTCAAGCAGAATATCGATCGACCGCTGGCTGCAATCCTCAGTCTCAATACCATTGCCCATACCGTTGGTGCCGCCGGAGCCGGAGCGCAGGCGGCATTCATTTTCGGAGATGTCTACATCGGGGTAATTTCGGCAGTCCTCACCTTCCTTATCCTGGTTGTCTCCGAGATCATTCCTAAAACGCTTGGAGCCGCTTATTGGCGGCAGTTGACTCCGTCCGTCCTGAAACTGCTTGAGGTTACCACGCTGGCAATGTGGCCGCTTGTCAAAATGGCAGAACTACTCACCGGCCTGATGACCAGAAACACCCCGAAGAAACAGGTGTATCGCGATGAGTTCATTGCACTCGCAGAGCTCAGAGCCAGGGAAGGGATATTCCACCGCTATGAATCCCGCGTACTCCAGAACCTTTTCCATTTGCGCGATATCAGGACCAGGGATATCATGACCCCCCGTACTGTCGTATTTGCCCTTCCCGGCGACCAGACAATTACCGAGACAATCGCCTCCAATCCTTCATTTCAGTATTCCAGGATGCCGGTATATGGAGAGAACCTTGATGATATCAAGGGCTTCGTGCTGAGAGGTGATATCTTTCAAACTGCACTGGAAAATTCAGAAAAGCTGCTCTCAGATATCTGTCGCCCCATCGTCGTCATGATCGGAGACGTTACGCTGCACAGCATGTTTGAACGGATGATGGATGAATCCACTCATATCGCACTTGTCGTCGATGAGTATGGCGGCACTGAAGGAATTGTCACCATGGAGGATTTTATTGAGACACTTCTGGGCCTGGAAATTGTTGACGAGGAAGATACTGTTGCAGATATGCAGGAAATTGCCAGGGAACAGTGGAAGAAACGGGCACGACGTACCGGGTTGATTACAGATCCGCACGCCTCAAATAATCAAGATCTACCCTCGCGCCAAGAAAGAACTGAAAAAACACCACCTGAGGTTTGACCGTGCGTTTAGTATTAATAGAGAGCCAAACATTGAGGAAAACAATGGCAGCAGGTACTGCATGACAATGTGATGCAGCACCTGCCCTTTTAAGTCAGCTGTTCTGCAGTGCGGCTATCCGCTGTTCCAGTGGGGGATGACTTCTGAACAGGGAGGCAAGTCCACCTTCCTTCGCCTTGATTCCAAAAGCAGATACCTGATCGGGTAATTGAGATGGTTGGTGATGAGCCTGTAAACGCTCCAGAGCACCGATCATTTTCTGTTTCCCTGCAAGATGCGCTGCACCGCTGTCTGCCCGGAACTCGCGTTTCCGGGAAAACCACATGACAATAAGCGAGGCAAATAATCCCAAAATCATCTCGAGAAAGATGGTAACGGCAATATAGCCAAAAAACCCGAGTCCACCTCCATCATCATCACTTCTGAGAAAATTATTTATAACCCCTGCAACCAGGCGGGAGAGGAAGATGACAAAGGTGTTCAGAACCCCCTGGATCAGGGTCATGGTAACCATGTCGCCATTGGCAACATGGCTGACCTCGTGGGCGAGAACACCCTCAATCTCGTCTTTACTCATATTCTGGAGGAGCCCGGTACTGACAGCCACCAGTGCGTCATCACGTTTCATTCCTGTTGCAAAGGCATTCATATCCGGTGCATTATAGATGGCCACCTCGGGCATACCGATTCCAGCCATTTCGGCCTGACGCTGGACGGTACTCAAAAGCCACGCTTCAGTCTGATTGGATGGCTGCTCAATCACCTGAGCTCCCGTTGACTTCTTGGCAATCCATTTCGACATGGCAAGAGATATAAACGACCCCCCCATGCCAAACAGGGCGGCCATAACCAGCAACCCCGAAGTTGATCCGGTATCCAGCCCCAGTATACTCATGACAATTCCCAGCAGCACAAGAATTGCCAGGTTTGTTGCCAGATAGAGAAGAATTCGCATTACCATAACCTCCAGTTAAATTTTAATGACGCGTCAAAGGTAATCACTGCAATTTGTATTTTCCACCATTATTGCGGAATTGTAATGGACGAATAGTTCATCTGCCGAATGTGTTGAGGACCCAGTTATGAGTACTGCTCTCATGGGCTTGAGCGAGGTGAATTAAGCGGCAGGATCTACAAAAACGATGGGAATGAAACAGCGGCCTGTATTGGCAGACCGCTGCTCCCTATTTACAAGGAGAAATAAGAGGTAGTAAACCATTCGTACCGAGACATTGCCTAGAGCGCCAAACCTGTGACTGTTCCGGGTCAGGTCAAAGCATGTTCATCCGCTTTCTTTACCCCTAGACCCCATCTTCGGTTCCCGGGGCTCTCACTATCATCACTGGAATTTTCGATGATCTGAGGATTTTGTCGGCCACACTGCCCCTCACCCATCGTGAAATTCCGGATCGACCATGGGTTGCTATAATGATCAGATCAACGCTGTTTGTAGCACAATAATCAACAAGGCTCTCAGCAACGCGCCCTACAATAGCTTTAACCGTGCATGTCAACCCTGGATCACTGAGCCGGTTGGCAATTGCATCGAGATAGTCTCCAGCGGCCTTTCTGCGCTCAGATTCTCGAGTTGCAGCAAGATTTGGTTCTATGGGCGAATGAGAAACCGAATAGAGCCGTTCTGGCTCAACGATACGCAGCAAAATAAGCTCTCCGCTTGAACACCCTTTGGCTATTACCTTAACGTGAGGTAAAACACACTCGGCGAGTTCCGAGCCATCAAGAGGAACCATGATTTTTTTATACATTTTCATCTCCTCCTTTCTTTGAGATTTTTTCGTAAGAGATACGGTTTGAAAGATTGAATCTGAAAAAAAAGGAAACAGAAAAAGTGTCAGATATCCCTGACCTGCAGGGTCTATAAATCGACCTCTATCGCTGGATAGAAGGTGACCAGGAGTAAAGAATATGATGATGAAAACGATGCTGGGCAGAAAAAAACAGAGCCGTGATTTGATGTTCATTTTCATTCCTCCGACTTGAGGAATTGAATTGAGGTGCGCTGGTCATCTCAACTGCTTTCTACTATCTCTAATATATGAATTTTCTGGACACGAACAACGCCACAACGTGGTATATAGGCCTGCTGCTGGAGAGTCTGGTAAGGGAAATGATATCAATGGTTGTGGAAGTTTCGATGGGTATGCTCAGTGGTACATGAAATCAGCCTGGATCATATTTATAGCCAGCACTGTACACCGCATGTATCAATTCCCGATCATGAACCTCACTGATCTTTTTGCGCAATTTTTTTACATGACTGTCAACAGTCCGGTCGCTGACAATCCGATGGTCCTGATAGATACGTTCAATCAACTGGCTGCGGGAAAAAACCCGCCCCGGGGATTCGGCCAGAAGCGCGAGCAGGTTATACTCAACGACGGTCAGTATTAAAATTTTCCCGTTAATACTGGCCTGATATTTTTCTGCGTCAAGTTGAAGCAGAGCTTTATCCGGGCCATTATCAACCACCCTCCTCAATACCGCTTTCACCCTGGCCACAACTTCCCGGGGACTGAAAGGTTTACAGATATAATCATCGGCACCGGTGTCAAGCCCAATCAGACGGTCGCGTTCTTCCACTCTCGCGGTCACCATTATGATCGGGACTTCTGAAAACGTCCTGATTTCCCGACATATCTCAACACCATTTTTCCCAGGAAGCATGATGTCTAAGAGTACCAGGTTTGGTCGGTTTCTCGTCACCCACTCAACCACCGTATCTCCTTGATAGAGACAATGGCTTGAAAAACCGGCCTGTTCCAGGTAGTCGCTGAGCAGTTGTGCCAGCTCTTGCGAGTCTTCAACTATGAGAATCGTTTGTGTCATCGCTCACCGGAAAGTGGCAGGCAGACTCTGATCAAGAGCCCGCCTAGTGAAGATTTTCTGGCCTCAATTGTCCCATTGTGGCCCTTGACGATATTATAACAGATAGAGAGTCCAAGCCCGGCTCCTCCCAGGTCACGACTGCGGGAAGAATCTACTCGATAAAGCCGGTCGAACAATTTGGAAAGATGCTCCTCGGATACACCCGGGGCACTGTCTTCAATATCGAAACAGATAAGCTCTTCGTGTTGCTGGCTGACACTTATTCGCACCCTGCCGCCAGCATCGGTATATCGTAAACTGTTCGTCAGCAGATTGGTGAAAAGCTGTTTTAAGCGTTCGTTATCGGCAAATAGGCTGGTATCTTCACCCAGATCGGCTGATGTTTCAAGAGTGAGCTGTTTTTCTCCAAATTCAGGTTCAAGAAAGACGACCGCCTGTTCCAGAGCCCAACACGGCTGGACTTCTACCCTCTGATACGACATCGCCCCAAGATCGGAGAGCGAAAGCTGGTAGAGGTCGTCAACCAGCAGGCCCAGATGTATCGCCTCCCGGTGCAGTGCCCTGAACGTTTCTTCAGTGGGTGGGTATACACCATCCTGCAGCGCCTCAATTTTACCGCGAAGAATAGTCAGAGGTGTGCGAAGCTCATGGGAAATATCTGCAACCCATTGACTTCTGGCCCGCTGGTTTTTCTCCAGTATTTCCGCCAGGCCGTTGAAATCCCTTGAAAGTTGTCCCAGTTCCCCGCCGGAGGTATCCTTTACCCTTGTGGAGTATTTACCAGATGCCAGGTCTCTTGTGGCCGCAGCCAACAGACGAATGGGCCGCGCCATCCGATAGGCAATAGGCATGGACAGTCCCGCGGCAATCAAAAAACCGGCCAAAGCCACCAGGAGTATTGCTACCTTTTGTTGTTTGACAAAAACAAGCTGGTGCGTGTCCGAGAGATGTTTAGCAGAATGAACACCCAGATAGCCAACGGCCTGATTCTGGTACATGACAGGAATCAAGTCAGAACGCGCACCTGCCGAATCGAACCCCAGAAGATGATGATGGTTTTTATCGAGCAGGAAGACCCGGGGGAAAAAATGGCTGGGAACATCAGGTGGCAACGGCCCGGAAGGCATAAGAAAGGCCGGTGTTCCCTTACCCAGTCTCTCGAGGATACGCTCCTTTTGCCGTCCCTCCGGAGAACTCCGGATCATCACTATTAAGAGCTCCTGCGGATTGGCAGTCAATTCCTGCCAGCTCTTTTTTTGCGCGTAAAGGGCTTCCAGGTCAGTGGCAATCTTTCTGAGTTGCTCACGTTCCACAGTACTTACATAGTTTAGAAAACCACGATCAACACTCCACTGCATTACCAGCACCATGTAAATCACCACCATCAGAATGGCGGTGAGCATTGCAGCAAAAAGCTTGTAGTGAAGGGTAATTTTCATTTCAGTCAATAATGGTGAGCAGTTTATCCTATCTTTTATCAAAGATGTAGCACTTTTCCAGCGAAAAAAACTTGTTCATCAGCTATTTCCGCATTCTTTTCACATTTCTGACATAATTCTACCATATTTCATTGTTACTAATTCATTAACCAGTCGAACAACTTTACAACGTGGAAAAAAACCGACGATAACGCCTATGAACTTATCCAGAAAAACGATTAGATACAGACCTGCTGTCATGAGGTTTCCTGCGACAATGTCTTTTTTCTCCACGTTTCCTGCCGGTTTATTCCTGCTGATTGCAGTCTCCGCATGCACCCCGGCAATGAAAGATTATTCAGCGTCACCTCCGGTACCAGTACCGATGCAGTTCTCACAATCAGGCACACGGCAGCTTTCCAGCCAATGGTGGTATGATCTTGATGATTCTGCCCTGCATACTCTCATTGATCAGGCTCTTGGCAACAATCTGAGCCTGCTCGCCATTCGTCAACGGCTGCTGCAGGCCCAGGCAATTGCCCGCCAGGCTGGGGCCGATCTCACCCCAAGTTTAGACGCCATTGGTTCTGCCAGAAAAGACTGGACCCGAAGAGACGGATTCAGTGATTCAAACAGCAACCTGCTGCTCGGGCTTGCTGCTGACTACGAGCTCGACCTCTGGGGAAGACTGCAGTCAAAAGAAGAGGCGGCACTTCTGGATGCCCGGGCCACCGGTGAGGATCTGCAAACCGCAGCACTTTCCCTTGCAGCCCAGGTGGCCAACACATGGTATCAACTGGCAGCAAGCTACAGTCAGTTGAAATTATTGACACGTCAGCAGGAAATCAACGCCATGGGGCTGGAGATTATCCAGTTGCGTTTTAACGCCGGCCAGGTCGGCATAGCCGATGTCCTGCAGCAGAGGGAGCTGATTGAATCCCAAAATGGTGAAAAAGCACAACAGAGAGCAAACGGTGGTGTACTCAAAAACCAGCTTGCCATATTGACCGGCGTCTCACCAGGAATGCTCAATATTCCGGGCGACCCGACACTGATTGACCTGCCATCTCTGCCTGTCACCGGGGTCCCGCTTGACCTGCTTTCCAACCGACCAGACATCCGCAGCCGATACCTGTCACTTCTCGCCGCTGATAAGAGAGTCGCCGCAGCCGTAGCCGACCAATATCCGCGTATAAGCATTTCTGCTGATATCAACACCTCCGGCTCATCCACCCGTGATCTCTTCGATAACTGGCTCGCTTCACTGGCCGCCAACATCGTCGGGCCGCTTATTGATGGCGGTAAACGCCAGGCTGAGGTTGACCGCACCACATCTGTATCCCGGGAAAAGTTGCTCTCCTATGGCGATTCTCTGGTAAATGCCCTGGGAGAAGTTGAAGATGCCCTGGTGCAGGAAAACGAGCAACGTTTGCTCATTAACAGCCTGGAGATCCAACTGGACCTTGCCAGCCAATCCCTGCTAAGCATTCGGGACCGTTATAAACAGGGAGTAGAAGGCTACCAAAGGGTCCTTATAGCCCTGCTCTCTCAACAGGGACTGCAGCGCAGCCTGGTAACTGCCCACCGCCAACTCATCGGATATCGGATAGATCTCTATCGAGCACTGGGCGGACAAGTCCCTCTGCCACTGATTACCGCAACTGAAGGTATCACCTCACTTAAAAAGGTAAACTAAAGAAACACTATGAAAATGATTCCCCAGGACCAGACATCGACAGGAGAGATTCATCGCTCACCAAATCGCATCGCACGTTTTTTCCTGCATGTCCTGTTGCCACTCATAGCGCTTGCATGCGGAATAGCAATCACCTTCTATCTATTGGAGACAACGCCCAAAGCCAAGCCTGGCAAACGACCGTCAACAGCAATGCTTGTTGAAGTGCAGCAGGTCGTATCAGGCTCCCAGGTTACAAGACTTGAGGCTATGGGTGAGATCATCCCCGCCCGACAGATAGAGATCAGGCCCAGGGTCAGCGGTGAAATTATCCAGGTCAGCAAGGAGTTCCTGCCCGGTGGCTTTTTCAGCGCCAACCAGCCAATGTTATCCATAGATCGAACCGATTACGACCTGATCGTCAGCCAGCTTGAAAGCGAGGTTGCCAGAGTCGAAAGTGACCTGGTGCTGGAGATGGGAAACCAACGAATCGCCCAGCGGGAGTTAGCACTCCTTGGAGAGGCGGTCAGCACTGAGGAAAAAGCGCTCATCCTGCGTAAACCGCAGTTGGATAAACTGTATGCGACAAAAACCTTCGCCGAGTCAAAACTTGCCCAGGCACGACTCAATCTGGAAAGAACAGACATAGCTGCTCCATTCAATGGTGTTATTACCTCGCGCATGGTTGACACTGGAGCAAAGATCTCAGAATCAACAGTACTTGCAACACTGGTCGGTACTGATGCCTTCTGGCTTCAACTCACCCTGCCGGCACAACAACTGCAGTGGGTAAAAATCCCCTCCAACAGTGGTGAGGAAGGCTCAACTGTTAAGATTTTCAGTCAGGGCAGCACCGGCAACAGTCACCGAACAGGGCAGGTTATCAGGCTCTCTGCTGCGCTTGAGGAGCAAGGGAGAATGGCCCAACTGCTCGTTCGGGTGGATGATCCTCTCTGCCTGAAGAATGAAAACCGAGACAAACCAAAACTCCTTCTGGGTTCCTATGTCCGCGCCGAAATTGAAGGTATTACCATCGCTTCGGGCGTTCGTCTTGATCGATCTCACATCCATGAAGGAAACAGTGTATGGCTGATGGACGACAAAGGGCTGTTGGATATCCGCCAGGTTGAGGTCATCTTCCGCGGTCGCAATGAAGTGATTGTAAATGGCGAGATGAAAGACGCGGAACGGATTGTTACTTCTGCACTCTCATCGCCGGTAGCAGGAATTCCACTTCGTCTCCAGCAGGACGATACCGCTGCAGATCAGCAGCAGGCTATGGCTGCTGGAAAAAACCGTGGTGAAGGGAAAAAGGGTGGTAAAGGTGCTGAATAAAATTACATCGAAAGAGCGCGGTCCCATTTCATGGATGGTCTTTAACCGCGTCACTCCAAACCTGCTGATGATTTTTCTTCTTCTAGGCGGAATTTACATGACGTCTAAAATAAAGCAGGAAGTTTTCCCCGAATTTATCCTCGATCGGGTTGCTATAAGCGTCTCCTACCCGGGCTCCAGCCCTGAAGAGGTTGAACAGGGTATTGTCCTTGCCATAGAGGATGCCATAGAGGGTATTGAAGGTATTAAAGAGATAACATCCACAGCTTCTGAGGGAAGCGCCCGGGTTAGAGCTGAACTTGATGAAGATGCCGATTCCCAGAAAATACTTCAGGATATCAAACAGGAGGTGGATCGAATCTCCACGTTCCCTGGTGATACCGAAGATCCTGTAATATCTATTGCCTCCCGTAAACGCCAGGTCCTTCGTGTAAACTTCTTCGGCACGGTTTCAGAACGCTCTTTAAGAGAAGTAATGGAGCAAATGAAAGACCGCCTGCTCCAGGCTCCGGGTATTACTCAGGTTGAAATCAGTGGCGGAAGAGATTTTGAGGTTAAAGTTGAAATTCCACTCGAGAAGCTGAGGATGTATGGCCTTACGCTCGCCCAGGTTGCCGGTATAATTGGTCAATCAGCGGTGGAAATCCCAGGAGGAAAACTCGACACTGCAAGTGGCGAGATCCTGCTGCGCATTGATAATCGTCGTGACTGGGCAGAGGAATTCGGCCGTATTCCAATCATTACCACCAGCAAAGGTACAACGGTCTATCTTGAGGACCTGGCAGAGGTGCGTGAGGGCTTCGAGGACTCCAGCCGGTTGGCAGCCTACGAACAACAGCGCTCCATGACCCTTATGGTTTACCGGGTTGGCAAACAGACGCCCATTGGTGTCTCCGAGGCAACCTTTGCTGCAATGCCAGATATCACCGCCGATCTTCCCCCCGGCATCAGCTGGAAAATCACCAGCGACAGATCAGAGGTATATAAGCAGCGTCTGCACCTGCTCATGAAAAACGCCTTCATCGGTCTTACCCTGGTATTAGTCCTGCTCTCCCTTTTTCTCGAGCTGAAACTGGCATTCTGGGTAACGATGGGAATTCCGATATCCTTTCTCGGCGGTCTGCTTTTTCTGCCGATGTTTGGTGTTTCAATCAATATGATATCCATGTTCGCCTTTATTATTGCACTTGGTATTGTTGTCGATGATGCCATCATCGCCGGAGAAAATATCTACGAGTACCGACAACGAGGCTTCAGCCATGTCGAGGCAGCCATTGAGGGCGCTAAAGATGTTGCTGTGCCAATCACCTATAGTATCCTCACCAATATTGTCGCTTTCATGCCGCTGATGTTCGTCCCCGGCGTTATGGGGAGGATCTGGAAAGTGATCCCTCTGGTTGTCATCACCGTTTTCCTTATATCCTGGGTTGAATCTTTGCTCATATTGCCGACCCATCTGGCTCACAGTAGTCAGCGTAAAGGTAATCTGCTACGCCGGCTGCTCAGTCGATATCAACAGGCATTCGGTCGAGCATTCAACTGGTTTGTCGACCATATTTACGGTTCTATCCTGGACAGGATTTTGCAGTTCAAACTGCTCACGGTTGCCCTGCTTATATCAGTGCTGTTTATCACCTTTGGCTATGTATTCAGCGGGAGAATTGGACTGATTCTCATGCCACGGGTAGAGTCAGACAGGTCGGTGGTTACTGCAACCCTCCCCTACGGAAGCCCGATGTCGATAGCAGTCAAGGTACGTGACCAGATTGTTGGTGCCATGGAAAGGGTACGGGAGCAGCACGGCGGTGACCAGCTGGTTGAAGGCATCTCCTCTCTCATCAATGAAAATATTATCGAGGTAAATGCCTACCTTACGTCCCCGGACGTGCGCCCGCTCAGTACAAGAGAAGTTACACGGTTGTGGCGCAGGGAAGTCGGACCAATAGTAGGTCTGCAATCCTCCATCTTTGAATCAGACCGTGGCGGACCAGGCAGCGGCGCTGGACTTTCCATTGAGCTTAGTCACCGGGATATAGGCATTCTTGACAAAGCAAGCAGCATGCTGGCAGAAGAACTGACCCAATTCTCCAACGTCAAAGATATTAATGACGGTTATACACCTGGAAAACCACAATATAATTTTTCTATCAACGAACGCGGCCGCAGCCTTGGCCTGACGCCCACCGAGGTTGGAAGACAGGTACGGAATGCCTTCCAGGGAGCAATCGCCCTCAAGCAGCAACGTGGGTCAAATGAGGTGACCGTCAGGGTGCGGTTGCCTGAATCCCAGCGATTCAGTGAGTTCGATATCGAAACCATGCTCATTGCCACCCCATCAGGTACATTCGTCCCGCTCTCGGATATCGCCAATGTAACCAGAGGCCGCGCATATACGAGTATTACCCGAAGAGATGGGCGCAGAACGGTAACGGTTGAAGCTGATGTTGAGCCCATCGGTGAGTCTACAAAAGTCATGGCTGCACTCAACGAAACTGTTCTGCCTGAACTCGCCAACGCATTTCCCGGACTGAGCTACGGATATGAGGGCAGGCAGTCACAGAGAAAAGAGAGCATGAAAGGCTTGCTGCAGGGGTTCGGTTTTGCTCTGATCTCTATCTACTTTCTGCTTGCCATCCCGTTCCGCAGCTACATTCAACCTGCCATCGTCATGATCGCCATCCCTTTTGGCATGGTCGGAGCGGTGCTCGGACACCTGATTATGGGTTACAATCTAAGCCTCACCAGCATGATGGGCATCGTCGCTCTCTCCGGTGTGGTGATAAATGATTCGCTGGTTCTTGTTGATTACGCCAATAAAAGACGTCGCGAAGGCCTCGCACCGCTTATGGCAATACGGCAAGCCGTACTCAGACGTTTCCGCCCGGTTTTATTAACCACGCTGACTACATTCGGCGGCCTGGCCCCGATGATTTTCGAATCATCAAGACAAGCTCGATTCATGATCCCCATGGCCATCTCACTCGGTTTCGGAATCGTTTTCGCCACCATTATCACCCTGGTTCTCGTTCCGTGCCTTTATCTCATTATCGAGGACATGCTCATTTTTTTATGGAATTCTTCCGGGAGGCAGACAGTACCAGCTACAGCTATCCTGCAGAAGGGCGGGCGACAGGTTCCGACGGAATCTTAACTTGAAATCTGATTTTGATAATCAATGCAACAATGCTGTTTTTGTATGGTGAGAATAAGAAATTTATCAATGAAGGAAATACTGCAAAAATGGATTCAAATCGATTTATTAAATTACATATTTTCAACCTATTACAACGTTAATACATGGACAAGGTCCTTGGAATCGGCACAAATTTAGCCACATTTTCCATTTTTTTACAACCTATAACCACCTCAGGTGCAAAAAGTGGCCGCCAATGTTTCCCTCCTCGTAATTTCAATCATAACTAATAGTAAGATGGGTGAATTGGAACGGCGACAAAACGACCCACCTGTAAAATTGGGTTTCTTCAAGGAATGTTTAATGATCAGAGGGAATATACTTGTGATATTTTGACCGATAAAATGAAAAAGGCAGAGCCAAAAACGACTCTGCCTTCCTAATGTGGTGAGAGTCTGCCATATCAACCCTTGATGTTCTTCCTCACCACACCGTACTTTCCGTTCTTAGCCTTTACCTAACCTTAATAGATCAGAACTTTTTGAAATGCTTGGACAAATACCATTTAACATTTATGAAACATCTGTCCTTGGCAGTATACGCCAAAAAATTATCACTTTATGCCAAAGTGGGACAACAGGGCAATGGATGTTCACAATTTCAGGTGAGAAGCAGAGGTCAGGAGGCAATTTACCAGAAAGCTGCTAGTACCCAGTAAATAATTGAGGCACAGATTCCCCATATGGCTATTAAGCCAACAATAGCGAGCAATGTATATCCTTTGCTGCCAATATTCTTTAACCTGGCGAATGCCTTTCCTGCCACTCCACTGGTGGCTATATCTGTTCGAATGTTCATAACGCTCTATTGGATTGACCGTTTATAGGGTAGTTATATTCCCTGCACATCTCCGGACATTTACGGGATAAATAAGGAGATATATCCCAAAAAAAAGTTGAAATTACCAGATAGAATCGAAGCCAATACACATTACCTATATCTGCCAAACACCAGGTACCCCTTCCCCTCTCCAAAATGACGGCTCTTTTCCCGGCACGTCAAACACTCCAGTGTCAGAGAAAACAAAGAGTCATACATCTTGTTTAATGGCGGTACTGTCGCCAGGGTCAGATAGTTCCCAGTCAGGTTTGCAATCTGTGTCTCTTTTCCTGGGATAACAGGAATTTTCCGTTTCATGATGAAGTAAAGTGAAAAGGTGTATTTCTCATTGCGCAGACTCTCAAGAGTACCGGACATGGTTATTACCGTTCTCAATCCTGTCTCTGTAAATCCTGCACCGGAAATAAATATTTTAGCTGAATCTGCTACTTCAACACTTGTATTTGAATCATGGAAGAATTCACCTGACTTCGAAGTGATAACAAGTTCTTCACTCTCTTCCAGGAACATTTCCGTCACTAACCTGCTGACCAGCTTAAACGTTGAATCAACATCGCCTGACGGGTTATATTCTTCAGTGAGCTCTAATGCCATTTGCTTCTCCATCTCTATTGAGTTTGACTATCCGAGAATATATTTGTTCCTGAAACATTTTGCTTGACACTTTGCGCCTTTAGTTTGTCAGTTTACGACATATCTGTTAGCCTAAGGGGACGTTTACTATAAGGAGGCACTAAATTTATGTATTTGACAAAACTGGCAAGTATACAACTGGTGAACTGGAACATTCTCGAGGCCTACAACAAAGACCCTCTCGATGTTTTTACCAGGGTGCATTTAGACCCGCGTCTTATGTATCAGCCCGGAGCACGGTATTCTCTGGACAAAGTTGCCGACCTTTGGGAGCAAATGGACAAAGTCATTGAAGATCCATGTTTTGGCCTAGCTGCTGCAAAATGCTGGCATCCTTCTAATTTCGGCACTCTTGGATATGCGTTGCTCATGAGTACCTGCTTAAGGACCACCCTTGAACGACTGATCAGGTTTCATCGTGTTATATCAGATGCCGCCTTTGGAAAACTCATTGAAAATGAGGATAGAACGACACTACTTTTTGACCTCACCAACAAAGATGAAAAACAATACTCACCCGCCCGGGAAGATGCCGCTATTGCATGGATAATGTCCGTATTGCAGGTTAACTATCAGAGCCCTCTTTCTCCTGTCTCCCTAAGTTTCACACATGGTCGTCCTCCCGGCTGTGCGGGAAAATATTATGAACTTTTCCAAGGTCCTATCATTTTCGACGCACCTGTTTCAGGCATTGAATTATCACTCGATGATGCGGACAGAATTCTTCCAAGCGGTAACAAAGATATGGCAGAATTCAATGATCAGGCAATGACCAAATATCTCCTGGCCAAGAACAGTGATCCCCTGGTGTCGAGAGTTACAAAAATCATTGTAGAGCACCTTCCTTCCGGCGATGCCACTATTGAAAAAGCTGCCTCTGAACTCTTCATGAGCAAACGAAAGCTGCAGCGACTGCTGCAGGATGAAGGTACCTCATTTATGACCATCCTTAACGAAACAAGGGCGGATATAGCCAAAGAGTATGTGCGAAACAAGGATATGGACCTGACAGAAATAGCCTTTCTTCTTGGATTCTCAGAACAGAGTACATTTTCACGATCATTCAAAAGATGGACAGGAAAGTCCCCGAGCAGTTTTCGGCAGATTGTTTAGAGCAGTTATGATGAGCGTCCTCGAAGATGGCGGTTTGTGATGCGGGGCTTAAATCACACAGCATCGACTCCGGTCTACCGATCGTCAGAAACAGACCATCAATTTTATACCAACAACCATCAGATGAACACGGAGTGCTTGAAGATAAAGAAGGTTCATTATCCCTTGGAGACAAGCTCTACCTTGTCCCCGGCCATTGTGATCCAACCGTTAATCTGCACGACTGGTACGTCTGAGTACGAAACGGCTTCGTGGAATCAGTATGGCCGGTGAGTGCGCGGGGGATGATTTTCTGAGCTGATGATCCAGAGCTAAGACCTGTTTGTTGGGATCACTTGAATGTATCGAAACTCTATACGGAAGTTAATAGATTAGCATATTTTGTGGCGTGGTCAGAAATGGCTCTTAATCTGTACTTTCAGACAAGAGATTCTTTCTATGTCTGATTTTCTATCAGCTGGTTGCTCAACCCACCTGAAACTGCAACTTGACAGGAAAAAGGTCATCCAGTCATATTTAAAACCAAGAGGGACTATTTGCAGGAAAATTTTTAACTGTCAGTCAGCGGTTCAAGCTAAGCCTGTCAACACACATCTTTTACTGAACCACCTATTTGTAAAGTGTCTTGACAGGTTTAAAAATTATCTCCTTTTATGTACTTTCTCTTACCAGTAATTACGCTTGTTATTTAAATCTGGAAAAATTCTTTAACATGCACAATATGTAATGAGTAACCTATAATGTAAAATATCAGCAAACCTAAAATTGCTGCAGTCCAGCGAATTTCAAGGAGGAAATATGAACAAAAAAGCAACCCTGACTGTTGAAGGTGCAAGCTATGAGCTTGACGTCACGATTGGAAGTGAGAATGAAAAATGTATTGATACTCAGTCACTACGGTCGCAATCAGGCTATATTACGATGGATCCGGGTTTTGGTAATACCGGATCGTGCTTTTCAGATATCACCTATGTTGATGGTGCCAAAGGAATTTTGCGTTATCGCGGCTACCCTATTGAAGAAATTGCAGAGAAGGCAAGTTTTGTGGAAACATGCTCGCTGCTTATTTATGGCGAACTCCCCGATGCAAAAACCCTAAACAAGTTTCGCAAAGCGTTGGCAACACACACGTCACTGCATACAAACCTCAATCATCACTTTTCCGGATTTCCTAAATCTTCGCCTCCCATGGCGATTCTCTCTGCAATGCTCAATCTGGTAGCCTGTTTCCACCCAGATGTGCTGGGAGTATATTCAGAAGGGCATAGTTTTGATCGAACTGCCGCACTGCTGCTTTCTAAAGTTCGAACGATCGCAGCCTGGTCCTATCGGATGTCTATCGGCAAACCCTTTAATCACCCAAACCCAAATCTCGATTATTCCGCAAATTTTCTGCATATGATGTTTTCCGAGCCCTATCGGGAATACATCCCTAATCCCGTTATCGAAAATGCTCTGTCGCTTTTTTTAATACTCCATGCAGATCATGAACAAAACTGCTCTACCTCCACCGTGAGGGCAGTCGCAAGTTCCCGGGCAAACCTCTTTAGTTCCATCGCTGCAGGAGTGAGTGCCCTTTGGGGGCCGTTGCACGGTGGTGCTAATATAGGCGTGATAAAGATGCTGGAAGATATTAGAACCTCAGATCGGCCTATTGACTACTATCTCAACAAGGCAAAAGATAAAGATAATGACTACAGACTTATGGGCTTTGGCCATCGGGTCTATAAAAATTTTGATCCTCGTTCACGCATCCTCAAGAAAAAAGTTTATGAAGTACTTGCAGAACTAAACAAAAGCGACCCTCTTCTTGATATTGCACTGGAGCTTGAGGAAAAAACCCTGAAGGATGATTATTTCATCAGTCGCAATCTCTACCCCAATGTTGATTTCTACAGCGGCCTTCTTTTAAGAGCCATAGGAATTCCTCTTGATATGTACACCGTGATGTTTTCGATCGGCAGGATGCCGGGCTGGATAGCCAATTGGCGTGAACTGCACAGCCAACGCCTACGTATAACAAGGCCACGTCAGATCTACACTGGTCTGCAAGAGAGGTCGTTTGTACCCCTTGAAGAGAGGTAATCTCTCGCTCTCCTTTTTTCTCAATGGAGAAAAGGTGGTAGAAGAGGCGCATCGTTGTCGGATGATATCAGGAATAGTCTCAACTTGAAGCGTTGATAGAATATTAAGACCTTCGCAGCCAGCAGTTCAAGGATGATTTTACCCCTTTCTGGCAAACGAGTTCAAGCTTTGCGGAGACTATTCATTACCCATAAAATTCCAGGACAAATCAGAATAGTCCTGATCATTACTGTTTATAAGGTGATAAAGAGAAAAGCCACTTTAAGACGATACAATGTTATCTCGACAAGTGTACTTGCTGTGGCAGTTCGAGGAGTGCAATATGCATCTGAGAGTTAAATTATTGAGCGTTGCAATGGTTCTTTTTCTTGCTGTTGCCGCCAGAGGTTATAGCGCACAAGTTGAGCAGCAGACAATTATCCGAAATGTCGTCAACGACGCTTTTTCCCTGCTTATTCACACATCAAATCCCTCGGCAATAGATCGAGCCTTTATTATCATTGATGCCTATTGGCAACAGGCATTTATTCCCCAATTACTCGAAGTCATGAGTGTTCCACGAAACGACTATATCCTAGATAAAACAATTGAACTGCTCACATCAAAAACCGGAAAAAACTTCGGTCGTAAAATCAATGACTGGTACTTCTGGCTTTGGAATCAAACCGAAAAATTGTTACCTGATTACGGTAACTTTAAAGCCGATCTGTATAGGCAAATTGATCCGAAATTTGAAACCTATTTTTTTGAACGCCAGTCTTCTGCACGTATCCGCATTGATGAAATTCGTTGGGGCGGCGTGTTGCAGGATGGCATTCCGCCTTTGCGTAACCCCGAAATGATTTCAGTTAGTGAGGCAAGCTATCTCGAGGATGATAATATTGTCTTTGCCCTTGCAATCAATGGCGATGCACGCGCTTATCCTAAACGTGTTCTCGCCTGGCATGAAATGTTCACCGATACCATCGGTGGAGTAGATATAGCCGGGGTGTATTGCACCTTGTGCGGTACTGTGATTCCCTATGAAACCAATTTTAAAGGCGTAGATTACAAACTTGGAACAAGTGGATTTTTATATCGATCCAACAAATTGATGTATGACCAGGCAACACAATCATTATGGAGTACCGTCAGAGGTGAACCTGTTATGGGTCCTCTTGTAGACAAAGAAATCGTGCTTGAACATCTAAGCATGGTTACCACGACATGGGGTGAATGGAAACGGCGTCATCCTGACACCACCGTACTTTCCTTGAATACTGGATATCAGCGCGACTATGGGGAAAACAAGGCTTATCAACGTTATTTTTCTAACGATCAACTGATGTTTAATACTCCATTTCAAAACAGCCAGCTTAAAAACAAACAGGAAGTACTGGCATTAACCTTTCCCGCATCACCTACAGAGCAATTGGCGATAGACACAGAATTTTTAAATAAGAATCCATTATATGAAGATAAGATCGGGCAGCAAAGATTGCTCGTACTCACCGATGCCACCGGTGCAAACCGTGTATATGATCCTCAAGATGTTGAATTTGTAACTTATGACCTCGATATCACAGTTATTGATAGCGACGGTGATGAATGGACGTTGAGCGAAGATCGACTTGAATCTCCAAACCATGAGGCTTCCCTCAATAGACTTCCAGCACGAAGAGCCTTCTGGTTTGGCTGGTACGCGGCATTTCCCGAGACTCGCCTTATTAAATAAGGGACTGAGCAGAGAAGATTAATCAAAACCTCAGTGCAAAATCTGTCAGATTGAGTCTCCATTTAAACTGATCAGCCTATCTGTCAATACTTTGAGCACGATTCCATAGAGTGGCAGGAAAAGCATGATACTGACGAGCAGCTTGAAAAGATAATCAACCAGGGCAATTTCCGGCCAGTGAGTTGCCATGAAAGGATCCGGACTGGAGTAAAACGCTATAACATAGAACAGTATGGTGTCCACCAGATTGCCAATGATGGTTGACACTGATGGGGCGACCCACCACTGCTGATTCCTCCTCAGATATGAAAAGACGCTGACATCAAGGAGCTGGCCGGTTACATAAGCAATAAAGCTGGCAACAGCAATTCGGAAAACAAAAATATTCAGGGTAGAAAAGCCGTCAAAGCCCTGAAATTTCCCTTCAAAAAATAAAATTGAGATCGTGTAGGAAAGTATCAACGCCGGTATCATTGATCCAAAAATGATTTTACGGGCCCTGACTGAGCCAAAGACTCTTACCGTCAGATCTGTCGCCAGGTAGACCAGCGGAAAGCTGAAGGTTCCCCAGGTTGTATAGATGCCAAATAATTGAAACGGTATCTGGACAAGATAGTTGCTGGCACCGATAATGGCGATATGGAAAGAAATGAGAACGAGCAGGGCGCGCTTTGCCTGCGCGGTGGTTAAAGAAAGCATGAGATATCCTTTTTCTTGATCGGGGTGAGGGAACCCGAACAGCAGTGTAAAGAGAGTTATCAGGCTGTTTCCACTCAACCTGAACAGAATTTACTTGAAAGCAGGAGCTTATATTACAAATTCAGGATTCAGGCAAATCTTTTTTCTGGTTACCGTTAATCTTCAGCTTCTCGATTTTGCAACGGGAGACAGATTAAATTTTTCTATATGGTGGCGAGAGGACTGATTTTTATCACTTATTCTTTAGAGGTAGCCGCTCCATTGTGTATCGTGCCGCGCGCAAGTGATGCAAAGATTCCGATGATACAGAGAAAAGTAAAGACCCCAAAGGTCCAGCGGATACTTAACATCAGGTCAGGAAAGATTTCCTCTGATATGGCGCGCCCGCCAACAAAAACTGACAGCATCAGGGTGGCGATGCCCATTGAAAACATCTGCCCCAGTACCCGCATGGTACCAGCAGATCCGGAGGCAATTCCCAGATATTTTCGTTCCACCGACCCCATGATTGCATTCATATTCGGCGATGAAAACAGAGCAAAGCCAAAGCCAAGGATCAACAGCACGATCACTATCGCCACCAGGCTTGTTCCCGCACCGATAAAGGAGAAATAGAAGAGCCCAGCTGCGGTAATTGCCATACCGATAGAGGAGATAATACGGGGCTCAACCTTGTCGGATATCCTACCTGCAAACGGTGAAAACAGAGCCATCATGATCGGTTGGGCGATAAGTACCATTCCTGCCATCCGGCTATCCAGCCCTTTAATATACTGGAGGTAAAGGCTCAGCAGAAACATCAGCCCAAAGGTTGCGCTGTAATGAATGAGGGCCGCTGCATTCGACAAGGCAAATGGCCGGTTGTTGATATACAGGTCTACCTGGAGTAACGGCTCTGCCAGATTTTTCTGCCTTACCACAAAGGCTGTTAGGCCAATAGTGCCACCCAGGAGCAGTATAAAGCCCGTGAGCTGGGGCAGTATCGAAAAGCCATAGATTATGCCAACCAGTGACGGAATATACATCACCGCCCCGGTAGTATCATATCGCTCTCCCGCCGCGTCTGCCCACTCCCCTTTGAGAAAAACGATCAGCACCAGCAAGGGGATCAGACCAAAGACAAAGACGATCAGAAAAAGTGATCTCCAGCCGAAATAATGAGTCAGCAGCCCACCTGCAAAGGGGCCTGTGGACAGGCCGATATAGACTGCTGAAACAGCCAGGCCCAGCACACGCCCCCTGTTTTGAGGAGGGAATACCGAGGTCAGGATAGCCATGCCGGTTCCAAAAATCATTCCCCCTCCAAGTCCTTGCAAACCTCTGAAAAAGAGAAGTGAATAGACATTTGGAGAAAGAAAACAGCAGAGCGAACTGACCGCGAACAGCCCGAACCCCAAACCAAGTATTCTTTTCCTTCCTTTTATGTCAGCAAGCCTTCCCATTGGTACCAGGGAGACCCCGGCGGCCAGGAGGTAGGAAGTGGCAATCCAGCTGAGCAGCACGGCGTTTATACCCTGATCCAGAAACGAGTCTTGTATATCCGGTAACGCAACATTGACCGCAGATATCATGAACGGCATTATAAATGAGCTGATCATCGAAACGGTGAGAGCGGATCTCTGGGTCGAATTCATGGCCTCACATCCTGTTAAAAATGAATCTGTAAAAATCTATCATTGTTTTTACGCGGTAAGCGATAAATCTTCACCTTCATTCTTCCTTTTCCACCTCTAAAGAGCACTATATAATTGGTAACTGTTCAGTTTTATCCCGAGGTAGGTGCAGGTTTTTTGCACTGACCTGAATAGTTACTATAATTGAAAAACTGTATTTTAGGAAAACGCGCTGATTCTGTTAATCATTTTTCAGCTCAGTGATATATTTTCTAACCGTTCTGCGATCAAGGTCTGTTATCCGGGCAACGGCCTCATAGGTTCCATGCTCCACATACAAGCTGCTGCAGTATCGGGACAGCAGCTGTTGCGCCGTTAAGGTGTCCCGACCTGCAAGGAGATCTATTTCCAGCCTTTCCTCATAATCATTCTGCCAGTTATAAGACTGACGCAGGAGAATCTGCCTTGTACATTGCTCCAGTTCCCGTATATTGCCGGGCCAGGGATAACCAGATGGCTGGTTATCAGAAATAAGTGCGCTGATTTTATCAACCAGATCGATTGATTTCCTCCCCAATATCCGCTTAATGGTAAAATCCAATATCACCTTGATTTCATCCGGATTCTCATCAAGTCTCTGTTTCAGGGGAGGCACCTTAATGACATCGGAGCAGAGACGGTAGTAAAAATCTTCCCTGAATTTACCTTCTTTCCGCATGGCAGCAAGCGGTTGATTGGTAGCTGCGATAATTCTCCCCTGAAATCGCTCTGTTCTATGACTCCCCACCGGTGAGAATCCTCTCTCCTCCAGGACCTTGAGCAGTTTAATCTGAACAGGGATGGAGACATCGCCGATCTCATCGATAAAGATCGAACCAAAGGGGCTGCAGCGGGAGAAAACTCCCTTATATGGTTCAATAGCGCCGGTAAAAGCCCCCTTCCTGTGCCCAAACAATTCCGATTCAATTAACGACTCGGGATATTGGGACAGGTTTATTGAGACAAATGTCTTGGCAAAGCTCTCGGAAAAGCAACCCCTTTTTTCATTGAATGGAATAAACCCTGACCGCCCTATGGCTGATGCAGCCATCCCCTTGCCGGTACCTGTCTCACCGAGGAGCATGGTGGAAAAATCCTCCATCCTGTTCCACAGATAGGTATCATACAGCTCAATATTGTCCGTGAAAATGTTGTTCCACAGGCTTTTTCGCAACTCCCCAACGCAACTGCTTTTGCCTGCAATAGCCTGGATAAAAAAGAAGGCACGCCTCATCTGGAAGAAAAGGGCAAAATAGCGCAAAGATTCATCCCGAATAAAACCTGCCTCGGCCAGCCGTTTTAACACCTCCCCTGCAAAATCCGCAGGACAGGATTCATCACCCTTGCTGATCTGAACCTGGATGAGCTGATCATAATGCTCGCTGAATTGATAGAAAATTTGAAAAAGCGCACCATATCGCAGCAATTCCAGATCACCGTCGCCAGGACCTAACCGACTTTTTTGTGCTCTCTTACGAACCATTTCAAGCGTACGGCTCACCCTGCGATTCAGCTTCCCGAAAACTTCATCCATGGAACTGCCTGAAGCCAACCCGGCAAGCTTCAGATCTATCGTCGTTCGATCACTGCTGAAAGGATTTGTTATTATTGCCTGCTTGATCCTGGTAAAAAATTCTCTCTCTTCCTGTTCCAAGACACCACCCATAATGTTCATTTTATGTATACATTACTATACATATTATGATCAAAAATATCATCGATTTTCAACCCCGCCCATAAAACAGGTTTTATTTTATTTATTATCAGACACTTAACAATAGTCCTGGAAATGGCATGCTTTGTGTAATTAATCAGGCAAGTACACACGATTAACCAAAACCAAGGAGGACATCATGAGAAGCGAAGAAAAAAAAGGATCAGCCGTCACCTCAATCATCGCAGCAGTGATCTTTGTTCTCATCCTGGCAATTTTTGGCAGATCAGTACACGGAGCAAAATCTCAGCAGCCAACCAGCAATCAGCCGTCAATCGTTGCAGAAGAATCGCCTGTCATCGGCTCAGAATTTTATCATATTGTCGTTCTGGATGAAGCAAAACACCATTTCATGCCCCCGTTAAGTGACCTGCAATGATGCTTATAATTAAGAAAAGCTTTGCACCGTCTCCATGGGATACAGCTGTTTGTTCAGAAACAGTGGGCGAGAAGTCCATTTCGTCAACGAAACATCTAAGAAAACTGCAGCATTTTTCTTTCTTCAACCCACGTCAGCCTGCGGCTCATAAACCAGGGAGGTAATTCTTATGATTGGCCCATTCGTTCATAACATCGATCCAATTTTTGGCCAAATTGGCGGCTTCTATCTCTGGTGGTATGGCCTGAGTTATACTTTTGGATTTCTGGGCTTGTTTTCATGGCTGCGCGGAAGTCGACAGACTCTGCAGTTAAGCATGGATCAGGTTTACAATTTAACTATTTTTACAGCCGTTGGAGTCCTTCTGGGCGGCAGGCTGGTTGAGGTCTTTTTTTATGAGTGGGCCTATTATGGCTCTCATTTATACCATATTCCGGCGGTCTGGCTGGGTGGGATGTCAACTCATGGCATTCTTCTTGGCTCTATTGTCGGCATAATCGTCTTCTGCAGATGCTATCAAAAAAGTTTTTTCCAGATCGCTGATGTCCTGGCAATTGCGGCAGCCTATATCATGGGTGTCGGCCGGATCGGTAATTTTATTGATGGGCAGATCATTGGCAGTGTCACCGACATCTGGTGCGGAGTGAAGTTTCCGGACATAGACGGATTCAGACATCCTGTGGTCTTATATGATGGTCTGAAAAACCTGCTGCTGATTCCCGTACTGATGATGATCAGAAGGACAAAACCACCCCGTGGCGTTATCGTCGCGCACTTTGTTTTGTGGTATGGTTTTCTAAGAATTTTTGTGGACTTTTTCAGAGAGTACAGGACAGATTTCTTCGGTTTTCCCCCGGGACAGGAGTTCAATATAGTAATGACTCTGGCAGGCCTGATCATGCTGTTCTATTTTCATCGTGCCGGCAAGAGAAAAGCTTATGACCTGCCGCCCACAGCAATTTACCAGGATTCTTCCAGCCAACCAGCCCAGATTGCCTGGTATAAAAAAGCAGTATTTATCATCCTGCTGACACTGCCGATAATCATTCCAAGCGACTGGACACAGGATGTGCCCGCACGATATTCAAGTCGTCATCCGGGAATCAGCTATTCAGCCATCTACCCCAGAATAGATCAACCGGGAAATGAAATTATCAAAGATGAAGACAAGCAGCTGGAAAATGAAGATAGTGAGGATGATCTCACAAAGTAACGCACAGCAAGTTTAACCGGCGCATAGTGGTTGCTCATGGTGCGCCGGTTCCCGGTAAATGGAACCGGCTTCCTCCTTAAAACGTTGCTGCCCCCAGACCTTCCTGAACCCTGTAAACAATGGTTTTAAATAAAGAGTCTTCCTGGTATCGCTCAAATTCAACCGTATAGAGCCCATCTTCGTTGTTCCACATCCTGTCAAAATAACCGAGGATTTGTCCTGCTATCCTTGATTTGCTGCCTGCGATGACCTTGATATCAAGCTCAAGGTTATAATTGTCCAGATTCCTTCTTGTCAGATTAGCCGAACCCATAATTGCAGTCATCTGCTGATCTCTGAGGGATACAAACAGCTTCGAATGAAACTGCTCGCCATGTGTCTCATACCATCGCAGCTTAATGGTTCCATTTGATTTTTTTACCAGCTCGCTTGCAACCGGTCTGTTGGGGATGCCATTTTTTTCATAGCCAAAGGCATCCTGATTACGATCAAGAACAATTCGTATGTCAACTCCTCTTGCAGCAGCAGCAAGTAATGCTTTTATGATTTCACGATCAGAGATATAAAACTGAGCAAGTTTGATTTCATCCCATAATTGAGCCGCCGTGATCTCCTCGACAAGCGCTTTCTTGATCTGATTTTCCGAGATAATGCTTGCCCTTACCGTTGGTGAATGTGCTGGTTGCGCTGTATCCGCCTCAATGGGGCTGAGGGCGCCCCCTGCGAGTTTTGCCACCCCCGCTTCTGTCTGATAAACTGATCTCCATATATCACCCCGGACCAGTAAGGCAACATTGGAATGGGCCGAACTGCCTCCGTGTGGATTTGCTGAACCGATAAGAACCACCATTTCTCCATCATTATCTGCAATAAAGATTTTTCGGTGATTTGCTTTGAAGTTCATCATTCGCAAATAACTTCTGATAGTTACCTTGTCAGCACTGTTTGAAAACGGATGTTTTACTATTCCATTGCGGCTGGAGTTTCCAAACCATTGCAAAAACGTTCGCCAGATTGCAGAATAGAGGAAATTACTGTCACGCAGTTCTTGTAGATTACTTACTATTACATTGATTCCGGCTTCCTTAAGCTTCTCCAGTTCAGGAGAAATACTGCCTCCATAGACAGTATTTACCGGATCAGTGATAAAATCAATCGCTATGCCAGGATTTTTCAACTTCTTGCTGATCAGTCTCTCGGACAATTCCTTTGATAAGTCTCGATGAACGCGGCCATCCTGGGGGGTATAAGAATTGAACAGAAACATATCAATCAGTATGTACCGTTCTGCCTTTTCTATAAAGCTGAACATCACATCAAAAATAGACTGATCGAGCTCGAGTTTGCCGTCAGTTCTCTCGTAGGTCAGATCATAGAGAAAATCCACACCGGTTTCGCCGACCTTATATTCCTCGCCCAGATAATTTACATTGTCAGGTATTTTTTTATGAGTCTGGTAAATAGAGACAATCGCCAACCAGATAACCAGGCAGACCAGCCAGAAACGGTATCTGCCTCTCTTGTTTTGATGTACCTTCATAATCAAATGGCCAGAAGACTTGCTGAACGATCATTTTTACCGCACACCGATGTCAACAAGCGCCTCAGGTGAACGCATTAAGGCCCCCAGGCGTGACTGCGATATGCTGAAGGGTAATCTATCTCATCCCCGTCCAGAGCAGCGGGGACAGGGATGAAAGTAAAATGCACGGTAAAGCTTTATAACGGGACAGGCAAAATCAATTCTGAGGAAATGCTGCACGAACCTTGTCGAGATAGTTTTTTCCGATCTTCTCACCCCAGTTCACATAAAGCGACTCTGAGGCTGAAACCATGGCTTTCTTGTCATTTTCATTCAAGGTGAAAAAGGTAACACCATCAGCCTTTGCTGCCGCGATCTGCTCTGTTTGCTGCTTCTGGGTCAACTTCCTCGCTGCTGCACTTTCCTCCCTGATTACGTTCAAAAGGGTTTGCTGTAAATTTTCAGGAAGCTTTTTCAGCCAGTTATCATTCATTATATGGATATAGAGGCCCTGGGCATAATTGACCTCGGTATAATATTTCGCCACTGTAAATTTTCGGGAAATATTACAGACAATGGGAGTATGGTCGAGGCCATTAATCACTCCTGTCTGCAGCGCCTGAGGAACGTCGGGCCACGGCAGTACTGAGAATTTCAGTTTCCAGGCTTTATAGGCATCTATATTTACCGGTGCCTGGGCAATGCGAAAATTGACACTTTTCGCATCTGCCAGCGTCTTGACCGGTGTGGTTGTCGCCCAGCCGTAACTGCCATAACCGGTAAAATCTACAACCCGCAAAGCATTTGACATTGCCGCATTCTGGAACGGCTCCCAGAGCTCCGGGCTGTCCCTGAAGCGATCAAGCTTGTCAAAATCATCAATGAGAAACGGTAAATTTACCACGCCAAGCAGAGGAGCTATATTTGCTGCTGCAACTGAAGAACTGAGCATTCCATGAATGGCTCCAAACTTCAGTTTATTGATAACATCCTTCTCGCCGCCAAGCTGGCTGAGCGGTCGAAAATCAACATAAAGTTGTCCATTGGATTCCTTCCAGACCCTGTCGCGAATACGATAACCGACGGTAACACCTTCTATTGCCGGATGACCGACACAGGAGAGTAAATAGGTAAAGGCAGCTCCTGTTGGGTCAAAATCGGGTTTCCACTTTGCAAGTGGATCGTCCTTTGCACTGACAGATGTTGCAAAAACAGTAAATATTAACAGTATAGCAGCGGTTACAGCCAAACAACGAGTCGATTTCATAGCAGCTCCCTTTGAATGAATAATTATCTCTCAGAACTGCCTATTTACGGCGAAAACATAAAATTTTCAATTGTTTTATCACCGAACCACAATGTAGTACTTCAATAACACCAACCGTTTAAACCAGATTGAATCGATAAAAGCAAGCTGCTTATGTCAGGAACACCGAACTGCCGCTGGTTATCCTGTTCTCAAGATCCTGATGTGCCTGTACGGCATCTTTCAGCTGATACTCCTTGAAAATGTTTATTTTTACTGCACCGGAAACGATCACCTCGAACAGGTCCTGAGCATGAACCAGGAGTTGTTCTCGTTCTGCCGTATAATTCATCAGGCTGGGCCTGGTAATAAAGAGTGAACCTTTTGCTGCGAGCAGGCTGAGATCAAACGGTTCGACCGGACCTGACGACTGACCAAAGCTTACCATTGTGCCCATTGGCCGTAAACAGTTCAGGGATTTCATAAAGGTGGTCTTGCCGACCGAATCATACACGACATCCACCCCCTTCCCTCGGGTAATTTTTTTCACTTCCTCCTCGAAATCTTCCTCCCGGTAGAGAATCGTATGGGTGCAGCCATTTGCTTTTGCCTGGTCGGCTTTATCAAAGCTGCCAACCGTACCGATTGTAATCGCCCCTATATGTCTCGCCCACTGGCACATGATAGAGCCAACTCCCCCGGAAGCAGCATGCACCAGAATTGATGTACCCGGCTGCACATCATAACAGCCCTTGAGTAGATATCTCGCCGTCATGCCCTGGAGCATCATTGCCGCCGCATATTTTGTGGATATTTCATCGGGTAACTTCACGAGCCGACGCGCCGGTATGCACCGCACCTCCGAATACGCTCCGATGGGAACGCCGGCATATGCTATCCGATCCCCTTTTGCAAGGTCGGTAACACCATCACCGACAGCATCTACTATCCCGGCACCCTCAAGTCCGGGAATAACCGGCAGAGACGGTACCGGGTAGAGTCCGGTACGATGATAGACATCTATAAAATTCAGTCCGATCGCTTCCTGATTGATTCTCACCTCACCCGGTTGCGGGTTTCCCGGGCTGTGGTCTTCCCATGAAAGTACCTCAGGCCCGCCTGTCTTATGAACTCGTATCGCTTTCGTCATCTGTGCTCCTCGATCTCAGTTTTTTTATGATTAATCTCATGTTACCGGCTGCATCCTGTATTATAATCAGGGGGAAATTATAGTCATGAGACAAAATATCGCCCGAATTTTTATTTCTATTGTGAAAAGGGGTAAATTACCTTCTTGCATAGCGGTTTCAATTTATGTAGCTTCTGCTTCCAGGAATTTTATTATCATAAATTTCAACCAAATCGTCAGAGGTTTATCATGAGAGAACGAACATATCTGCAGAACAGTGAAGAGATGATGAAGAAAATTACCAAAGGTGCGTTTCTGACCGTTCAGGCCGGAAACGAGGTCAACACCATGACTATCGGCTGGGCCACCATTGGCTTTGTCTGGAAAAAAGAGATATTCATGGTTGCCGTCAGAGACTCCCGGCATACATTTTCACTTATAGAAAAGAGCGATAATTTTACCGTTACCATCCCCCTGGATAAAACATTCAAGGAGGCGGTCATGTTTTGTGGAACGAAATCGGGCAGGGATTTTGATAAATTCAAGGAGTGCGGACTGCAACAGAAACAGGCAATACATGTCTCATCCCCGACAATTGATATCCCCGGCATTCATTACGAGTGCAGAATTATCTATAAATCACCAATGGATCCAACATTGCTGGATAACAATTTCGGCAAGCTCTATCCTCAGAAAGACTACCATACCCTCTATTTCGGGGAAATTCTGGCGTGCTACGAAACAGATTAAAAAAATAAGCTAAACACTTATTATGCTAGGACTGATCATGAAAAAACTGCTTTTCATCCTGCTACTTATCGTCATTGCCGCTCCTGTCTGTGCCGCCCAATCCCTGAAAATAGGGGTGCTGCTTATAGAAGATTCAGTTCCGTTTTACCTTGCCGAGAAGGAACGGTTTTTTGTCGATGAAAACCTGGAAGTTGAACTTATTCCATTTTTAAGTGCACTTGAACGGGACAGTGCATTAACAGCGAAGGCAATCGATGGTGCTATCACCGACCCGGTTGGCGCCTTGTTGTTTGACAAAGGCAGAGGAGATATCAAAATAACCTCCCTCTGTCTGGGTAAAACGTCTGAAGAAGGTATTTTTGCGATCCTTGCTGCACCAGAGTCTGAGATCACCACGCTCGAGGAATTAAAAAATGTTGAAATTGCGGTTTCTAATGCCACTATTATTGAATACGTGACCGACCGTCTTCTGGAGGACCAGGGGTTCAGGTCAGAAGAAATTAGCAAGATAGAAGTTAAAAAAATGCCGATCCGCATGCAGCTGCTCCTCTCCGGATCTGTTCAGGCTGCCACACTCCCGGAGCCGCTCGCATCGATTGCGGCAGGAAAAGGTGCCAGAATATTGATAACCGATGGTTCCAGCACGGATAGTCTTTCACAAACCGTCATCGTCTTTCGAAGTGAGGTACTGACTGACCGAAAATCGGAGATTGCTCGGTTTTTCAAGGCATACAAACGTTCAGTTGAGGCGATCAACAATGACCCTGAAAGATATCGCAGCCTGTTTGTTGAAAAAGGTCGCATCCCCCCATTTCTTGCAGAAAAATATACCATCCCAACCTATCCGGCCCCGGCCCCGTTTCCAAGATCCCTGTATGACCCGGTTATAGAATGGCTGACGGCAAAAAATCTTGTTGAAGACGTTGCCTACGAGTCAATGGTGGCAACTGATTTCATGGCCGACTTGAAATAACGTATGATAGAAGTCAACGCTGCAAGCCTCTATTTCAAAAATGATCATTCAGTAAATCAGGTGCTGAAAGATGTCTCTTTCCGGGTCGAGCCGGACAGCTGTTGTGCGATCATCGGTCCTTCAGGTTGTGGAAAAACTTCACTGCTCTTCCTGCTTGCAGGATTGAGAAAACCTGATTCAGGGAAGATCACCATCACCGGTACCCCTGAGTCAGGCACTATTCTACAGAACTATGGTCTTTTCCCCTGGAAAACAGTAGCCCAGAACATCAGCCTTGGCCTCGTTTTAAAAAAGGTGCATAGTGAGATTGTCAAAAAACGGACGGCAGAACTGTTGCGGGAAATGGGGCTGTCAGGTTTTGGGGATCATTATCCCGTCCAACTTTCAGGGGGCATGCAGCAGCGTGTAGCCCTCGCCCGCGCCCTTGCGGTTGAGCCGGAGATTCTCTTTATGGATGAACCACTCTCATCACTTGACGCCCTGTCACGTGAACGATTGCAGAATCTCATTCTTGGCATTCAACAATCAAAAAAAATAACAATCGTCCTGGTTACCCACTCCATCGAAGAGGCGGTATTTCTCGGGCATAAAATAATTGTACTCAGTAAATCTCCAGGACAGATACTGCAGATCGTCAACAACCCTGGGGCCGGCAGCAGAGAACATCGACAACAGGATATTTTTTTCCAGCGATGCAAAGAGCTTCGTCAAATTCTAAAAGAGGAATAGGATGGGCAGGAAACGTGATATTGTTTTTGCCGGACTTATTCTGCTCGGTCTCTGGGAACTGTCGTCTCTTCTCCTCAATTCCATGGCCTTACCGGAACCATGGATTGTCCTGCTTGACGTGGCTAAGAAAATCACCAACGGCAGCCTGCTTGATGATCTGGCGATCAGTTGTGTCCGCGCGCTGCTGGGGATTTTCCTTGCCCTCGTCAGTGCTGTCCCGCTTGGACTCATTATCGGGGCGGAAGAACCATTGCGCAAACGGCTGTCACCATTTATCTACTTGCTCTATCCAGTTCCTCATGTGGTATTGCTGCCGTTAATCATTATCCTTTTTGGAATCGGAAATTTCTCCAAGATATTTCTTATCGCCTTAATCGTTTTTTTTCAGATCCTTGTCACCACGAGGGATGCCGCCAAGAACATACATCAGAATTACTACTATTCCATGCAGACCCTTGGGGCCTCACGACTGCAGGTGTATTTTCATGTCATCCTGCCGGCGAGCCTGCCAAAGATATTAACAGCCATGCGGATTTCCATTGGCACGGCCGTGGCAATTCTGTTTTTTGTTGAGTCCTTTGCCACAACCCGGGGGCTTGGTTATATCATCATGGATTCATGGGGACGGGCCGATTACACTTCGCTCTATACGGGTATTTTCTGTATGGCATTGCTGGGCTTCAGTCTTTATCTCTTACTGGACCTGCTTGAACGACGCGTCTGCCGATGGGCTGAAGTCAGCGCTTGAGGCAGCGGGGCTGATGAAAAACTGATCATCCCGTACGCTCCTAGACAGTAATTCTACTGCTGACGCAGGCTTGACAGGAACCTGACTTATTAGGCGCGGCATCGGTCAGGGTAAAGACTCCGACAATATCACCACCGCCCTCCTCAGAGACAAACAGTCTGTGCAGGTCACTGAATATTATCGTACGTATTGCATCTTCACTGTCCAGATGATGTTCAATATAATAAGCCGCAACGCTGCAATCCATAAATTTAGAAGAAATTTATTACGGAATGATTACTTAAGAAGTAATGATAGGAGGAAAAGTCAACAAATATGAGTAGTTCTTGCTTAGTCGCACACTCTGTTGTAGAAATGTGCAAAATAATCAGATAACGCTTTGATAACAAAAGGTTCCGGACAAGAATACCAGGCTCTCCCTTAAAAAAAGTAGATTCAGGCTCATTCTTGTTCAAAATTGTATTTCATCGGTATCAGCTCAGGTAGTTAAGGATGAAAAAAGAACATTTCATTGCATGTCACGAATGTGACCTCATTCACGAACTGCCAGATGTCCCTGCGGGTGGCGTCGCGCGGTGTGTGCGATGTGATTCGACACTCTACCGGCCAAGGAAGGACAGCCTGAACCGGACGCTTGCCCTTGCCATGGCAGGTTCCATCCTCTTTGTCATTGCCAATACCTTTCCTTTCATCGCTTTCAAAATTGGTGCCCAGGTGAGAGAAACATCACTTGCCACCGGTATATTTGAACTTTACAGCCAGCATATGGGCCTAATCGCCTCACTGGTGTTAATTACCGTGGTGATTGTACCTGCGATCAATCTATGCTGCCTGCTCTATATCATTCTGCCCCTGCAGCTGAACCGGGTGCCAAAATTCATGGTTCCGGTATTTCGCCTGTATCTCATGCTCAAGCCCTGGGGGATGATGGAAATTTTCATGCTGGGTATCATCGTCTCAGGATTTAAATTGATAAAGATGGCCTCACTGATCCCCGGCCTTTCACTATTTGCTTTTTTTGGGCTCATCTTCGTGCTGACCACAATCATTGTAACCCTGGATGAACATCTTATCTGGGAGAAAGTCGATTACTCATGAGCGTTACGCCGCAAACAGCCCTGAATATGGGAATGGTCTCATGCCATCGCTGTCACCTGTTGTGCAGCTGGGAAAAGGCCCCTTCGTCATGCCCCCGCTGCGGGACACTGTTGCACAGCCGTAAACCAAATAGTATTGCAAGAACATGGGCCCTGGTAATAGCGGCAATCATATTTTACATCCCGGCAAATGTTTTGCCCATAACCCATACTTCATCATTCGCCGGGGTCCAATCAGATACCATCATGAGTGGTGTAATCTATTTCATTCACAGTGGCAGTTGGCCGGTGGCACTGATCATTTTTGTTGCCAGTGTTTTTGTTCCGCTGGTCAAACTGCTGATTCTGATAACGCTGATGATATCTGTTCAATTCCGCTGGCAGTGGCGCCCTGTAGATCGCACTCGTCTCTATCGACTTACCGAAGCAATCGGGCGCTGGTCCATGCTAGACATATTTGTTGTAACCATCCTGGTCGCCCTCGTTCATTTTGGTTCACTGGCAAATATTGCAGCCGGTCCCGGTGCCCTTTACTTTGGGGCTGTTGTAGTGATTACCATGTTTGCCGCTGAAAGTTTCGATGCTCGGCTCATCTGGGATACTTTTGAGGAATATAATGACAGACAAACCTGAACAACCAATAAACAAATCCATTGGTGCGGCCCCAGTTATAAAGCATCGTCGCTCAATGTCCATCGTCTGGCTTGTACCGCTGGTGGCGGTGATCATCGGGGGCTGGCTGGCATACAAGTCGATAACTGAAAAAGGCCCCTTAATCACCGTGACCTTTCAGAATGCAAATGGCCTTGAAGCGGGAAAAACAAAGGTCAAATTTAAAAGTGTTGAGGTCGGGGTCGTGGAAACGATTGACATAGCTCCTGAGCTCGATCACGTCCGCCTGAAAATACGAATGAATAAGGGGGCAAATGCCTATCTTACCGAAAATACCAGTTTCTGGGTCGTTCGGGCACGGATAACCGCCAGTGAAGTTTCAGGGCTCGGAACACTTCTTGGGGGAGCCTATATCGGCATTGAACCCAGTCAGGAAGGAGCTCCTGCTGAATCCTTCGTTGGCCTTGAGAAGGCTCCAATCATTACCAGCGAGATGAGAGGAAAACCTCTGTCCTTGACCGCACCCCGGCTCGGTTCATTAAACCCGGGCTCACCAATCTATTTTCGTCAGGTTAAAGTTGGCCAGGTTGTCGATTTTGAATTGGACAAAGACGGAAATGATGTCGGCATTAACATTTTTATAGATGCCCCCTATGACCAATTTGTCCGGGAAAATACCCGGTTCTGGATCTCAAGCGGGCTGGACCTCCAGTTGACGGCCAACGGTCTGCGCGTTGATACCCAATCCATGGTGTCGTTGATGATTGGTGGAATTGCCTTCACTTCTGTCACCGACGCGCCTTCACCTGTAGCTGAAGCGGACACAAATTTCAGGTTGTATGAGACCCGGGACGAAGCCGAAAAGGATCGGTCTAATTCATTGAATGATTACTACATAGAGTTTTTCGACTCGGTTCGCGGACTATCCATTGGTGCACCTGTTGAATTCAGGGGGTTTCAGCTTGGCAGCGTTACCGACATCGAGCTGATTTCAGATTTTGAGAATCTGAAGTTCTCCACGATGGTGCGAATCAGTATCATTCAACACAACATTGTACCGTTGGAAGAAGGGGAAACAGAGCTTGAGGAACGGCTTGATCACTTTGTCAGAGGTGGACTGAGAGCCCAATTGAAGACCGGCAACCTGCTGTCAGGTCAGCTCTTCATAGATCTTGAATATTTTGAAGATGCCCCAACGACCGGAATTAAAAAGTATAATGATCTTGCCGTCCTGCCAAGTCTGCCGGCATCCTCACAGACACTGATGAATGATCTGGGTAAATTCATGAAAAAACTCAGCGACCTGCCCCTGGATGATATTTCCGTCGAGCTGAAAAAGACAATGGTCGGCATTGATAAACTGGTGAGCAGTCCAGAACTTCATAAGGTGATCGAGTCGCTGAACCGTATCATAACAGATCTGGACACAACCATTGAAATGATAAATACCGGCACGATCCCACAGGTCAACACGACCCTGACAGAGGTCGAAACACTGGTCAAAGATATGGACAACTGGGTCAGTGCTGACTCCGTTCTCTATGATGATTTGAGAAACTCTTTGAAAGCACTTTCAGAGGCTGCACGTTCAATAACCGATCTTACGGATATGCTTTCAAGACACCCAGAGGCCTTGATTCAGGGGAAAAAAAGTGAGGGTCAATTATGATTTCAAATAAAATGATATATCGTTACCTGATTTTGCTCATCATCCTGTCAATCTCGGGATGCACCGGTACGTCGCCAAATGCACTTTATTACACGCTGAGCCCCATTGAAAAAAACAGTATCTCCAATCAGTCGACACGAGTACCTGCCAAATTTGCCATCGGGATCGGACCTGTTACATTTCCAGATCAGCTAGATCGTCCGGCCATCGTGACTCAAACCGGAAGAAACCAGATCACTATCAATGAGTTTCACCGCTGGGCCGGATCACTTCAACAAAATTTTACCAGGGTGATGACCCAGAACCTGGCACTTCTATTAAACACCGAGCAGGTCATGGCCCGCCCCTGGGAAAGATATTTTAAACCGGATATCCGTATTGCAGTGGATATTCAGAAATTCGGTGGCCAACTGGGTGAATATGCAGAGCTGGGTACTACCTGGATGATTATCGAGGAAGGCAAAGATGTTGAAACTGTCGTTCACCGCGCTGAAATTAAGGAGCCTGTATCAGACGATAGTTATAACGCTCTCGTGGCCGCCCAAAGTCGGGCGCTGGCGGGACTGTGCGAGGAAATAGCCAAGATTCTGGCGCCCGGGCAGTAAATACCATTACGTGTATGAGGAGGCAACCATGAAAACAGTCTGGCATCCCGGTCAATTACTGAGCACTTCCAGCGCTTATTGGCAAGGTTGTACTCTGCAGTCTGCAGTACGACTGAAGGTTTTTTCCAAACTTAAGCATGGGCCTCAGTCTGGGCAGGAGCTTGCTGTAGCAATGGCTAGCAATGAGCCAGCCACTATTCTCCTGCTGGACGCCCTGGCAGCGATGGGATTGCTGCATAAGGATGATGAGAACTATCAAAACAGCCCTGAAGCACAAAAATTCCTTGTCCACTCTTCGCCAAGCTACATGGGCCACATCATCCTGCACCACCATCATCTGCTGGACGGCTGGGCCCAGCTCGACCAGGCAATTCAGACCGGTGAGCCTGTGCAGAGACGATCGTTTGGGCAGGATTCTGAGCGCGAAAGCTTTCTTATGGGAATGTTAAACCTGGCTATGCAGGTCGCACCCCACCTGGCTGAACAAATTGACCTGAGCGGAAAAACGCGTCTTCTTGACCTGGGAGGTGGCCCGGGCACCTATGCAATACACTTCTGCAAAGCCAACCCGCTGCTGAAAGCGGTCATTTTTGACAGGGCGACAACCGAACCATTTGCCCGCACCACTATTGCTCAATTTGAACTCAATGATCGTATAGATTTTGCGGCAGGTGATTTTACGACCGATCCTATTTCTGGCGGACCATACGATGTTGCCTGGCTTTCCCAGATACTACACAGCAATACACTTGAAGAATGTTACGGACTCATTAAAAAATGTGTCGCAGTTATGAAGAAAGGAGGCATGATCCTGATTCACGATTTCATTCTCAACGACAACAAGGACGGGCCTGAATTTCCTGCACTGTTTTCACTGAACATGCTGTTAGCCAACAATGGCGGCCGTTCATACTCCCAGGAGGAGATTGCTGACATGTTGAGCTCAGCCGGTGTTGAAATCATAAAACGTCATCCATTTCAGGCCAAAAATGATTCTTCGGTGATGTATGGTATCGTAGCCTAGAGCCCCTCGTCAGGCAGCAGGGCGGAGTCTTACAGCCTCCTTTATTTTATGTCTTGAGACGCGGTGGCTGTCGCCTTGACCGGCGACAATTTATAGGTTGATACATACAGGGCACAAAACACGACGATCAATAATGAGATGATAAGGACTGGAGTAAACCAGTTATTCTTTTCTGACGAGATCATCCGTCTCTCCAATAGACCACTGGCATCTATTTTTCAATTCTGAGCGTTTCGGGCATATCCGCCCCGACTCAATGGGCGGGCGAGGTATTGAAACTTGATCTAAAAGCCCTTTCCTTGAGGTTGGGGATGATATCAAGTAGTCTGGCGTCTGAACAGCCATCCTGCAATGGGCAGGGTAAAGGCTGCTATACAAGCCATTGGCCAGATCTGGGGCCAGACTGAAGCGAGATCACCACCGGCAAGAAAGATCTGCCTGAGGCCATAGACAACATAACGCAGGGGGTTTATGTACGTTGCTGTCTGAAGCCACTCCGGCATGTTTTCGATTGGGGTGGTAAAGCCACCCAGGATCACGGCGGGCATAAAGAAAACAAAGGAGCCAAGCAGCGCCTGCTGCATTGTCTTTGAAAGGGATGAGACAAAAAGCCCCATCCCTACCACCGCGACCACAAAAACGGTAAGAATAACAATAAGGGCCGAAACGGTACCGTGGAAGGGAATTTTAAAGAAAAAAACAGCAGCCCCCGCAAGCAGGAGCGCATCGAACAAACCAAACACGATGGGCGGTATTGCTTTGCCGATGAGGATTTCAAAGGGCCTGAAAGGTGCCACCAGAAGTTGGTCAAAGGTTCCAAACTCCCTCTCCCGCGCAACGGAAAGGGACGAGAGTATCATTACAACAAGCATAGATATGACGCCCCCAAGGGCGGAGACGATATACCAGCGGCTGACAAGATTCTCGTTGAACCAGGCCCTGTTGACCAATTCAAGTGAGGGTTCGGTCAGCAGCTGTCCCCTTCCCTTTAAAAAGCTGCTCGCTTGTTGCTGAACAATTGAGGTGACGTAGCCAAGAGCGATGGAGGCCACGTTTGAGTTACGGCCGTCGGCGATCACCTGGACCACTGCCTGTTCGCCCCTGACTAATTTTTCACTGAAATCAGCGGGGATATTAATCACAAGCCGTGCCTTCCTCGTATCGATCATCTCCGCTATCTGGTTGTCAGAGGTAAGCGTTGACACCAGCCTGAAGTTCTCAGATCCTTCAAAACGGGCCAGCAGCTCACGGGACTGGACGGTACGGGACTGATCTAACACCGCATACCGTACATCGGTGAGGTCATAGGTTGCGGCAAAACCGAACACAAAGAACTGGAGAATGGGCGGTACAATCACCACGACCCGACTTTTGGGATCTCGCAGCACCATGCTGAATTCCTTGAGAATCAGCGTAATTATCCTTTGCAGACTGTTCATTACTGGGGGAGCCTCCGGACCAGTTTTTTTCTTGTCGCACCAAGAAGGACAATTGCCATTACAGCCAGCAGTCCTGCCGCTGGAAGCAGAGTCGACCAGATATTTCCTGCAAGAAAAATGGTCTGACTGATGATCACAAAATAACGGGCGGGAATAATATGACTGATGATCTGCACCAGCCTTGGCGTACTCTCCAGATCAAACAGCAGGCCTGAGAGGAAAAATGCGGGAAGAAAACCTGCTATAACTGAAGCCATCGCCGCCACAAACTGGACCCGGGCAGCAGAAGAGATAAGGAGACCAAGCCCGAGAGACGCGAGTAAAAACAGTCCGCTCAAGACTATCAACAATATTAGAGACCCGCGCAGGGGGACATCGAAGAGATAGACTCCAAGGGTGACGGAGAGAAGCATTCCCATCATGCCAAGGATGAAATAGGGAATGATCTTGCCAAGCAGTATCTCCCCCGGGGTAAGAGGTGTTGCCAGCAAGGCCTCCATTGTGCCTCTCTCCCACTCCCGCGCTATAACAAGTGCGGTCAAAAGGGTTCCGATCAGGGTCATAATAAGGGTGAGCAGACCGGGCACCAGAAAGTTGGTGGAGTCAGCCGATTCATTGAACCAGATTCGCTGCTCAACGATAATGGGAGGAAGAACGCCACCTTCCCCCCTCGCCCTTCGTACTTCAAGCCATTTGCCTATAGTCCCCTGGCCATAGCCCTGGATCAGCCGGGCACGATTGGCATCAGTCCCGTTTAATACAAGCTGCACCTCTGCCCGAAACTTTTTTGCAAGCTGTGCGGAAAAATCGGAACGAATGATCAGAATTCCATCAACCTCCCCTGAATCCACCATTTCTTTTGCCTCGGCAACCGAATAGACCGTTTGTGGCTTAAAATAGGGAGAGAGTTCAAAACGGGCGGCAAGTTCCCTCGCTTCGGGACCACTATCCTGGAGTACCATCGCAACAGGCACATTTTTCGGGTCCAGGGAAACCCCGTATCCAAAAATAAAGAGCAGAACGACTGGCATCACTATGCCGAGGAGAAGACTGGACGGATCCCGAAGAATCTGAATGGTCTCTTTTTTTATAAAACCTGCCAGCCGCATGCGGCGGCTGCCTCTTTCAACCATTGCCGCCTCCCGCATTCGGTCGATAGAGATTGCTATCTGTCAGGGCTATAAAGGCGTCTTCGACGGTCGGATCCGGATTGTCGGCCGTAACGGCCATGGCCCTGATCTCTTCAGGTCGGCCCGCAGCAAGTTTTTTACCATGGGACATAATCACCATATTGTCACAGAATTCAGCCTCCTCCATAAAATGGGTGGTGACAATTATCGTGACACCATATCTTGAAAACCCGTTAATCCGCAGCCAGAATTCCCTTCTCGCAAGAGGGTCAGCACCGGAGGTGGGCTCGTCGAGGAAGAGGATATCCGGCTCATGTATCATGGCAACGGCCATGGCAAGCCGCTGGCGATATCCGCCGGGCAGATCTCCTGCCTGGATTTTTGCCCTCCCGGCCAGGTCAAACTCCTGCATGGCCCAATCGACCCTTTCTTTCAGTTTTTTCCCGGACAGACCGTACGCCTTGCCGTAGAATTTCAGGTTCTGAACAACGGATAGCTGACGATACAGAGAAAATTTCTGGGCCATATAGCCAAGACGGGCCCTGGCCGTTGCAGGTGAAGTCCGCAGATTGTATCCAGCCACATCTATCTCACCGCCGGTTACGGGCAGGAGGCCGCATAACATACGAAAGGTTGTTGTCTTACCGGCACCGTTTGAACCGAGCAGCCCGAAGATCTCTCCCCGGCGTACCTGGAATGCGATATCCTCCACCGCGGTAAAATCCCCAAATTTCTTCACAAGCCCTGAGACCGATACAACCACCTCGCTGGTCTCCGGTTGTGTTCTCATACTTCCCTCAGATGAAACCACCACGGCCTGATCCCCCAGCCGCCCTGTCATTTTGTCCATGAATCCATCTTCAAAGACGGGAGCGACTGGATTGATCTCAACTCCCTTTGGCAAAGAATCAAGCACCCCCCTGGCTGAAGATGTGTCCTTCACCACCACCCGTACCTTCCCGGAACGAATGGTGGCATCAATCACTTCAGGACACCCGTAGAGCTGTCGCTGCAGTTCCCGCACCCCGATTCCCCCCCTATCGGTGGCCGTAAAAACCCTGTTTTCAAGTCCTTTTACAAAACGGGACGGAGCACCCATCTCAATAATCTCTCCCTGGTGGAGCAGGACGACCTCATCGCACCGGTCCGCCTCATCAAGATAGGCGGTGGCGACAACAACACCGATCCCATCTTTTTGAACCAGTTCACCAACAATGGTCCAGAGATCACGCCTTGAAACCGGGTCGACTCCCACTGTGGGCTCATCCAGGAGAAGTATCTCTGGAGCTTTTATCAGGCAGCAGGCAAGCCCCAGCTTCTGCTTCATGCCCCCGGAAAGTTGACCAGCCCTACGGTCGGTAAAAGGAGTAAGGTCCGTCATATCAAGGAGTTTTTCGTACCGCCCGGGCCTCTCTTTTCTCGGAACAGATTTGAGATCGGCATGGAAGCTCAGATTCTCCGCCACCGTTAAATCTTCATAAAGGCCGAACTGCTGGGGCATATAGCCGATGCGGCTGCGTAGGTTGTCAATCTCACTGACCGCGTCAAGTCCCAGGACCTTGAGATCTCCGGCTGCAGGCAATAGGAGTCCCGCAGCGAGACGCAGGAAGGTTGTCTTGCCGGCGCCATCCGGCCCCACAAGTCCTGTTACCTTGCCGGAACAGGCCGAAAAGGAGACATCCGAGAGCGCCCGTATAGTTTTCTGGCCCTTAGGGTGAAACTCCATGGTGAGACCACATGCTTCAAGTACGGTATTTGCACCTGATGCCTGTCCCTCTATGTCCATCACTTCATCCATCTACAATCCTTACTATCCCTGATTGTTCACCGCTTCGGGCTTGGCGGTAGTATCTGTATTGGTTGCTCCACGTTTTTTCAAAACAACAGTAACAGGCATTCCGAGCCGGAGCCGGTTGTCTGGATCATCAAGCCAGATACGGGTTTCATACACCAACTGGGTACGCAGTTCGGTGGTCTGAATAAATTTGGGAGTAAATTCTGCGACAGGGGAGATAAAACCGACCTTGCCGTTGAACGACTTCTCCGGAAATGAATCGCTATAGACCATGGCCTCCATGCCCTGGGCGACAAAACCAAGATCGGGTTCTGGCAGGTAGGCACGAACCCATTTCGGTGCCATCAGGGCAAGGGAGAAAACCGTCCGTCCCGGGGCCGCCAGCTCGCCGGGCTCCATTATCCTACTCTCGATCACTCCCGGTGCAGGGGCGTAGAGAGCAGTATCATTTAAGCGCTCCTGAAGAAAAATAACTTTTGCCTGTTGGGCCTTTAGAAGTGCTTTGGCCTCAGCTATCTTCTCCTCCCGGAATCCCTCTTCTGCAAGTGCCAGCGATTCCTTGACCACATTCAAGTCGGCCCTTGCAACATCCAGTTCTGCGCTTGCATTGTCAAGATCCTGGATAGTGCTTGCGCCTGTTTCGGAGGTAACCTGGAGCCTCTTAACAAAGCGCTCAGCATTTGCAACTCTGACCCGTGCGGCCTCGCGCTGTGCAGCTATCTTGTTTATTTCCTGAGGCCTGGTCCCTGCAACCAGCAGCCGGACGGCCTCCTCCTGGGCAGTCACCATTGCCTCGGCTTCCTGCAACTGGGCGAGAAGCCTCTTATCCCTTAGTGTAGCGAGAAGCTGGTCTTTTTCTACCATGTCACCCTCATCTACGAAGATCTCTTTGACCAACTCCTGCTCATTGAACGAAAGCTGCACCGTCCTGATGTCTATATTTCCATACAGGGTAACAGTATTATCGGGTAGATCCTGCCCCGGCCAATATTTCCAATAGTAGACGCCACCTCCCATCCCGAGGATCAGCAGCAGAATTATTATCCGTACACCTTTACTCATCGCTTCCCTCTCCGTCTGCTCTCTTCTTTGCAATTTCCCGGCCGAGCATATCCCATCCTCCGCCCAGGGCACGGTACAGTCTTACAATCTCGCCAAGCTCAAACTGTTTTGCCAGAATCAGTTCGTCCTGGGCCTTTATCTGTTCACGCTGAGCATCCATCAACTGAAAAAGGTTGCCAAGCCCGATCTGGTAGAGCTGATCAGCTAGCCCCACGGACCCAATCGCATCATCTACGGCAGCCCTCAAGAGACCGACCCGTTCCTGATTATGAACGACTCCAATAACACTATTTTCGACCTCACCTACAGCAGTCAGTAGAGTGTTTTCCAATTCCAAACGGGCCTGTTCCGCCTGGGACTCACGAATTTCAACAGTGGTCTGCAGCCTCCCACCGTCAAAGAGCGGAAAGGAAAGCCTGGGCCCCAGAGAATAGATAATCGAATCCGGCTGGAACAGAGTACCCAGATCGGTGGTCTGAAAAAAGAGGTAGCCGGTAATGGATAACCGCGGATATTTATCGGCCTCCGCCGAACCGATTGTGGCCACCGCTGCTGCATACTGTCTTTCCAGCCGGCGTACATCTGCCCGCCGTGTTAAAAGATCCACCGGAAGCCCAATCCCCACCATATCCGGAACATCCATGAGTGTTCCACTTGCAAGATAATTTTCCGCAGGAACCACACCAAGAAGAATGGCTATCCTGTTTGCAGCGACTGATCGTGCCCGGCTCAGTTCAGGACCAAGGGCACTGGTTTGATTCAACTGACGCCTTATCTGTTTCACATCAAGCTCGGTGGATGTACCCGTCCGGTATCTCAGTTCTACCAGCTGCAGGGATTTCGTCAGCAGTTCAATATTTGTTTCAAGAGCCCGCAGTCGCTCCTCAAGCGAACGTACATCGATATAGGCAAGAACCAGCTCGGCGGTGAGGGAAACTGCTGCATGGCGGTAGGTTTCCAGTTCTGCTTCGTAGCTGCGGTCCGCCGACTCCACACGTCTTGCAATCCGGCCCCAGAGATCCAGTTCCCACCCGGCAAAACCACCTGCGGAAAAAATATTTTCTTCTTCTCCAGGGGGAGGACCTTCAAGGTTCACTGCATTTTCTCCGGTCCCGGCTTGGACTATTTTCCCATCGAGATTAATGTAGGGCAACCGATCAGCACCCGCCAAACGGCGCCTGAGTCCCGCCTCCACAATACGCTCCCTGGCTTTGGCAAGATCAAGATTCCTCTCCACCACTTCACGCACAAGCCTCGTTAGCTCAGGATCATTGAAATGTTCCCACCAGTTTACCGCAGGAGCATCCATTGTAATAGAGGTCCGCTCTCCGCTCCCAGGCCCACCACGCCACTCTTTGCCATGTTTGTCGGCCATGTCAGGTATCTGGTAATCGGGGCCGACCATTGTGCAACCGCCTGCACTAAACAGGATGAGTAGCAGGAGACAGCTCGAATGATATTTCCTCATCGCCCTTTTCTCCCCACACCCTCACTATTGTTTTTTCCCGACATAGATCTGGTAAGCTGTTCGAAACCGTCGATAATTTTTTCAAGAGAGGTGAACATGGGTGCAAGCTCATCCTCATCAAGTCCCAAACCAATCTTTTTGACGTTCTCCACATGGAGAGGGAGAAAATCTATAATGAAGGTCCGCCCATTTTTGGTGAGCCGAATGTTCACCTTTCGCCTGTCATCGAGATTGGCGCACCGTTCAACCATGTTGTCCTTTTCCAGGGTATCCAGCACCCCTGACATGGCCGCGTAGGAAATGGGATAAAATGGCCGCAGATTGGAAATACTCTCTCCGTTTGGTGAGCCTGACAGAAGCAGTCTGATCAGGATAAGAAACCGTCCCTTTGACGTTCCCATACTTTGGAAATAGGCGTCACTCACCATAACAACCCGGTGCAGAAGGAGCATCATCTCGGCAAATCTCATCATGAATTCAACATCCTGCCTGGGCAAAAAATCTTCAAATTTCTGGATATATTGTTTAATTCCAGGCAGTTTACTCATCTCATTTTGTTCCATGGCGTCGGTTTTCTGAAAGATTGAATTTTATTTAGGCACATAGTGTTTAGGTACATAAATAATAGTGGGTTTAAAAATGTCAACCGAAAATTCACAACTGCCGTGATGTGGCTGGCTGCAATTGTTTCGGCATTGATCTCAAATGATTCAATGGATTCTTGGATTAACAGACATGGATGAGTCTGACTCAACCTCAACTGCACAGGCAATGAAAACGTCATGATTTCAATCCAAGGTACGCTCGTTGCGTGCCTTGAATACGTGCTGTTATTTTCGAGAAAGCTGTATCTCGACTTGCAGCCTCGTCATCAACGAAAGGGGAAAAACCACAGTCATCGGTAGTGCCAAGTTGATTGAAAGGGATACGTTCAAAGTCTGCAGCATGGGGATGAGTTCCGCGTAATCAACATCAGAAATCCCATCCTCCCGATACAACAAACTCATCGCTGAGGCAGAGATATCTGCCCCCAACCCTTTGCGTCCGAGTGCAGCGCTGGGTTAGATTTTGTATGAGTTTTTCTGATGCGTTTGGACATCGTTATTCAGAAAGGAGGCCATATTTCGGTAAAGCCAGGCACATTGATCTTTCAACCCTTCTTTATTATGAAAAATTTTAGCTTTTTGAATGATAATTCTATCAGAGCTATATTCTAGCGCATTAAAAAAACCTTCACTATTTCTTATCATTGACGTTCTGGATTTTCCAATTTCGAATGATGCAACTTGAGAGAGAGGCACTTTGAAGGAGTATTATTCATACCGACTCCTCATGGTGGAATTGAATGAATACAAAACAGGGTTGATACGAATATAATATAACCACAATGGTGAATCACGAAACACCACTTTGTGGCGTTGATAAATGCAATAGAATTCATACCGTTTTAGTATAATGAGTAGTTAGGGTGGTCAGATTCGTCTTGTTCATTTCCTCAAGGTGGAGGAAAGCAATTGAAACTTTCGTTACAGCAATTGACCATATCTCTGATCATCGTATCTACAGTTACCTATCTTATTTGTTCAGCTGTTTTTGCCTCCCATACTATTAATGAACTGAAAATGATTGCCGATCAAGGGTGTGTATATTCTCAATACAACCTTGGAGTAATATATTATGGAGGTATTGGGGTTTTGCCTGATTTCAAAGAAGCCATGTCGTGGTTCAGAAAAGCCGCTGACCAAAACTACGCAGATGCACAGGTGGCAATTGCCGGAATGTTTTACCTAGGAACGGGAGTTCCTCAGGATTTTAATGAAGCAGCAAAATGGGCCAGAAAGGCTGCTCACCAAAATGATGCCGAAGCACAGTATAACTTAGGTATGATGTATTACGGAGGTCGGGGAGTAAAACAAGATTTTATTGAGGCAGTTTTATGGTTAAAACGAGCTGCGCTACAAGACTATCCCAATGCCTTATTTGGTTTAGGAAGTATGTATTTTGAGGGCCTAGGAACCCCCAGAAATTATGAAGAATCAGCAAAGTATTTTGAAAGGGCAGCAGACCAGGGATGTCCCGATGCTCAGGCTATACTCGGAGCAATGTATTATGAAGGTCTAGGTGTGACACTGAACTATAAAAATGCGGTTAAGTGGTTTAAAAAATCAGCTCAACAAGGAAATCAAGAATCTCAACGTTATCTCCACACATTATGCTTTGAGAGACCTTCTGCATGCAGATAATCCACTCCTCTTCCCGTTCATGAATCTAAACAATTCTTTGACCTGATCTCACTTCAAATCCGCTTTTAACTCTGTTTGAAAAATAATGACTAACTATCCAAGTTACTGGACCCACGACCCAGCCGATCGGGAAGAATGAAGTTGGAAGGGATAATAAGGATTTCAAGATGTTTAAATTCCGTACCATGCGACCAG